>JGI26381J51731_1000562_pt1 | contig 19930 bp, 20 predicted proteins | sample SaaInlV_165m_DNA_3_FD_51731 | JGI IMG/M metagenome (IMG submission 51731) | reverse complement strand
CCTCCTGGAACTTTTCCAACATTATGGAATGCAGATAAAAGATATAAAGAAAATTACATGACTAATTACGAAGGTTATTATCAAACATATGATGCAGGTCACATTGATGATGATGGTTATATTTGGATTATGTCAAGAACAGATGACATTATTAACGTTGCAGGTCACAGATTATCAACAGGTGCCATTGAAGAAGTTTTGTCCGAACATCAATCTGTTGCTGAATGTGCGGTGCTTGGTATTGCTGATAAACTAAAAGGACAACTACCTATTGGCTTAGTTGTTCTTAAATCTGGGGTAGATAAAAATAATGAAACAATTTCAAAAGAATGTGTGCAGATGGTTAGAAATAAAATAGGACCTGTTGCTGCATTTAAAGTAGTCATTGTTATTAAAAGATTACCAAAAACAAGATCAGGAAAAATATTAAGAGGTACTATTAGAAAGATTGCTGACAATTTAGAATATAAGATACCTCCAACCATTGATGATCCAGCTATACTGTCTGAGATTAAAGAAGATCTTATAAAGAATAATATATTAAAAGACTAAAGGTTTTCCTTCGGGATCACCTAAGATCTTACCATCTTGCATTTTAATTTTTCCACCAACAATTGTTGATGTAGGTGTGCCTTTGAATTTATATCCATCAAAAGGTGACCAGCCACATTTACTTTCTATGTTTTCATTTTTAATTTCAATTGTTTTGTTCATATCAACAATTGTAAAATCAGCATCAAACCCTTCTTTAATAAATCCTTTATTTTTAATTCCAAAAATTTTAATTGGATTTTCACACACTAGGTTCATTAATTGATTAAGGGTAAGTTTTCCATCATTTACATGATTCAACATAACTGGCATTAACGTTTGAACACCAGGCATACCTGATGGAGAGTTCGGATATTCTTTATCTTTATTTTCTTTTAAATGAGGGGCATGATCAGAACCTATTGTATCATTAAGATTATTTTTAACTCCATACCACAATCTATCATAGTGAGATTTATCTCTTAAAGGTGGATTCATCTGAGCATACGTTCCAAGTTTATCATAACAATCCGGCGCATAAATTGTTAAGTGCTGAGGGGTAATCTCAAAAGTAATATTACCTTTATGCTGTGATAAAAAATCAATTTCTTCTTTTGTTGTAATATGAAGAATATGAGCTTTCTTCTTATATCTCTCTGCAATTCTAACTATTCTTCTTGTAGATGATATTGCACATTCAGCGCTTCTCCAAATCGGGTGCGAATGAACATCTCCATTTTTAATCAATTTTTTATTAATATTTAAAATCGCTTCATCTTCAGAGTGAACTGCAACAACTTTTGAGCTGCTTTGAAATACTTTTTCAATATCTTCTTCTTCAGCAACCAATAAATTACCAGTTGAAGAACCTGCAAAAAGTTTAATTCCACAACACCCTTCTAAATTTACTAAATCTGCTAACTCATTTGCATTATCTGCTGTTGCTCCAAAATAAAAAGCATAATTGCAATACATTCTATTCTTCGCAAGATCTAATTTTTTTTGAAACTCTACCTTAGTTGAGGTTGGTGGATTNGTATTGGGCATTTCAAATACACTAGTAATCCCNCCTGCAATTGCNGCTCTACTTCCAGAGTGTAAATCTTCAGTATCTGTTGAACCAGGTTCTCTAAAGTGGGTTTGGGTATCTATACATCCTGGTAAAACTGTTTGACCTTCAGCATTTATTGTTTCTTTAGCTTCTTCGGAAATTTGACCAATTTTATAAATTTTACCGTCTTGAATAGCTACATCTGCCTCTTTTAATTCACCATCAATATAACATTGTCCATTTTTGATTATAAGATCTAACATTTCAGAAAAAAGTAATTATATTAAAAATGTTAACTAATCAAATATGAATATCAAAAATGTATATATTTTAGATGATAGAGCGATACTTTACTTAAACGGTGAAGATGCAAAAGAATTTCTACAAAATCTGATTAGTAACGATATTAATAAAGTNAGTGGNAATAATAGCTGCTTTACATCCTTATTATCTCCTCAAGGCAAGTTTTTATATGAGTTTATAATAATTAAATATAAATCTGGTTATTTGATTGATTGCGAAAAATCTCAAGTAGATGGACTATTTAAACAACTAAGTATTTATAAGTTAAGATCAAAAGTTGAAGTTTTAAATCTTAGCAATGAATTTGTAGTTGCTGCTTTTAGCCATGAAAAATTTCTAAATTTTGATGAAGCTCAAGATATTGCCGGCTTTACTTTAAAATATAGAGAAGATCCAATTCTTTTAGATCCGCGAAATAAGCTCATGGGTGCAAGATTAATTATTAATTTAGAAAAACTTTATTTATCATTAAAGAAACTTGAGTTACACGACTCTAATATTAAAGATTATTATTCATTTAGTCATAAACTTGGAATAGTTCCAAAGGATTTTAACAAATTACAAAATAAACTGTTTGGTATTGAGTGCAATTACGAAGAATTAAATGGAATTGACTTTAAAAAAGGTTGTTACGTTGGACAAGAAAATACAGCTAGAATTAAACTTAAAAATAAACTTTCAAAAAGATTATTGCCGATAAATATAATTAAAGGTGAATTAATTGAGGGTGAAAATATTTATTATAATGAAAATGAANTTGGAAAAGTATTAATAGAAAAGGATTATCCATTTGCATTAATTAAATATTTGGATGAAAATTTTAATGAAAAGTCNGGTTTTAATACTAAGAATGCTTTAATTGATATTAAAAAACCAGATTGGATTAGATCTTAACAATAAATATTGGATTAAATCTTAACAATAAATAAAGAGATGTTGTCTCTTAATGCTTTTTTTTCATAAATTTTTCCCATGCCATCTCGTAAAAAACATAGGCAAAAATACTCACAACCATAACCACAATAGTAAAGCTTAAAGATCGAATTAAATCACCAAACCATAGATAGGATAATAAAGATATCCATATCATACCGATCATTTGCCAGATAATTGATTTATAAAACAATATTTTCTTAGTCATTGAAATCTTCTTATTAAAATTAATTGAATATTAGTTAAAAGTGTAAAAAGAGATTTCTATTTAGTAAAAAGAGCAATGAAGCCTAACAAATAAATTACAGTTCCAGTGTTTCCAGAAGTTAAATATTTGTTTTATTTTCATAATTCATAAGTATAGCACAAAAAACCAGAAACATGATCAATAAAGGTTTTATTTTGGTGCGGTCGGAGAGACTCGAACTCTCATGGACTATGTCCACACGGCCCTCAACCGTGCCTGTCTACCAGTTTCAGCACGACCGCAACGTGTGTCATAATAAATGAATGACATCTATCTTTCAAATTGGTAAAAAACATCATGGAATTTACACAAGAAGTACAAAAAGCAACAGATCCTATTTATCAAAAAATTTCAAAAGTAATGCCTGAAATTGAATGGTCAGTACACGCTCCATATATTCATAAAATTAATAAACTTAAAAAAGAAAAAAATGCAGTAATTCTTGCACACAACTATCAAACACCAGAAATTTATCATGGAGTAGCTGATTTTGCAGCAGACTCTCTAGCTTTAGCAATTGAAGCTTCAAAAACTTCTGCAGATATTATTTTAATGGCAGGAGTTCACTTCATGGCTGAAACTGCAAAACTNATGAGTCCAAATAAAAAAGTTATTTTACCAGATATGGATGCTGGGTGTTCATTGTCAGCGTCAATTACTGGAAAAGATGTAAGNTTGCTAAAAGAAAAATATCCAGGTGTGCCTGTTGTTTCTTACGTAAATACATCAGCTGAAGTAAAAGCTGAAACTGATGTTTGTTGCACTTCAGCTAACGCAGTCAAAATTGTTAAGTCACTTGGAGTAAAAAAAGTAATATTTTTACCTGATGATTACCTTGCAAAATATGTTGCCTCACAAACAGATGTTGAAATTATATCCTGGAAAGGAATTTGTATTGTTCACGACCAATTTAATGAAAAAGAAATTCACGATATTAGAAAAAACAATCCTGGAATTAAAATTATTGCACATCCTGAGTGTCCACCAGATGTTATAAAGGCAAGTGACTTTGCAGGATCAACTTCAGGAATGATTAATTATGTTAAAAATCATCAACCAAAAAAAGTAATGATGGTTACTGAATGTTCTATGAGTGATAATATACAAGTTGAAAATCCAAACGTAGACTTTATTAAGCCCTGTAATATGTGTCCTCACATGAAAAAAATTACACTTCCCAAAATATTAGATTGTCTTGAAAATGAAACTGGTGAAATCATTATGGATAAAGAAACAATTGAGAAAGCCAGAATATCAGTTGAAAAAATGGCAGCTATTGGCAGATAATTAAGTGTCAAAAATAAAACTAAGCAAAGACTTTATTCGTAACTCTGTTAAGAGAGCACTCAATGAAGACCTCTACCCTTCTGGAGATATAACTTCAAGTTTAATTGAAAATGATAAAGTTATAAAAGTTAAACTTTTATCAAATCAAAATGCAATTGTTGGTGGTCAGTTGTTTGCAAGACATGCTTTTGATTTAGTTGATAATAAAATTAAATTTATATCTAAAAAAAAAGATGGTTCACAAGTTAAAAAAGGCTCATTAATTGCAACAATTGAAGGTAGAGCTAAAAATATATTAATTGCAGAAAGAGTTGCTTTAAATTTTTTATCTCATATCTCGGGTATCGCAACTAAAACAAATCAATTTGTAAAATTAGCTGGTAAAAAATGTAAAATTTGTTGTACTCGTAAAACAATTCCAAACATAAGAGTTATTCAAAAATATGCAGTTAAATTAGGTGGTGGCACCAATCATAGATTTAATTTAAGTGATGAATATTTGATTAAAGATAATCACATTGCTTCATCAGATATACAAAGTTTAGTCTCTTTAGTTATTAAAAACAAAAAGGGAAAAAAAATTACAGTTGAGGTTGATAATTTAAAACAACTTAAAGATATTATGGGTCTTAAATTTAATACAGTCTTATTTGATAATATGAATATTAAAAATTTAAAAGCAGGTGTTAAGATTGCTAAAAAATATTACGAAACTGAAGCTTCGGGAAATATTAATTTAAAAACAGTTAAATCTATTGCTAAAACTGGTGTTGATAGAATTTCTGTTGGCAGTATTACTCATAGTGCTGTAGCTATTGATTTTAAATTAGAAATCTAAGATACAAATTTAGTTAAATCAGGTTTAAAATAATTGGGCCCCTTCATTACTTTTCCAGACTCATTATAAATAGGCTCACCATTTTCACCTAACTTACTCATATTTGAATTCTGCACTTCATCAAAACATTTATCTAAATTAATGCCAAATGCGTGACCTGCTCCATAGGTTACATACAAAATATCTGTTAATGCATCAGCTACTTCTAGTAAATCATTATTATCCATTGCTTCTTTTAGTTCATCTAACTCTTCTTTAATTAGATCAATTCTTAATTTATTGATTTTATCTGTACTAAATGATGGTTTACTTTTGACCTCTTGGCCAAAAGTTTTCATGAAAATTCCTACTTTATTAAAATTTGACATTTTGCTCCTGTAAGTTTTTAAAAAATTAATGTATGTTTATAATTATTTATTACTTATAAATTAATCAATGAAATTAAGAAAAGAATTCGACAGCATTGGAAGTGTTAATGTCCCTAGTAACAAGTATTGGGGAGCTTCCACTCAAAGATCAAATAAATTTTTTAATATAGGTAAAATTTTAGTTAATATTTCAATAATCAAATCTATTGCAATTATTAAAAGATCAGCTGCAATAGTTCACTCTAAAGATAAACTGATTACAAATAAAATATCTAAAGCAATTATCAAAGCTTCTAATGAGGTTATTAAAGGTAATTTAGATGAAAATTTTCCCCTAAAAGTCTGGCAAACAGGCTCGGGAACCCAAACAAATATGAATGTTAATGAAGTAATTGCTAATCGAGCAATAGAAATTTTAGGTGGTAAAAAGGGCACAAAAAAACCAGTACATCCAAATGATCATGTAAATAAATCTCAGTCAACCAATGATGTTTTTCCAACAGCAATGCATATTTCTGTAGCAGAAGAAACTATAAAAAAATTACTACCAAGTTTAAAAATTTTAGAGAAGCAATTAAAAAGAAAATCTACTGAATTTAAAAATATAGTTAAAATTGGAAGGACTCATCTACAAGATGCAACACCACTTTCTCTTGGACAAGAATTTTCAGGATATTATGTGCAGGTTACAAAAAGTATTGAAAGAATAGAATATGCATTGAAAGAAATTTATTATCTTGCTCAAGGTGGAACAGCTGTAGGAACTGGAATAAATTCAAAAAAAAACTTTGATAAGAAGATTGTAAAAGAAATTTCTAAATTTACAAAAATTCCTTTCAAACCAGCTTCTAATAAATTTGCAGAACTTGCGGCACATGACTCTATTGTAAACTTTTCAGGAACTTTAAATACTTGTGCTGTAGCATTAATGAAAATATCTAATGATATAAGATTTTTAGGTTCGGGTCCTAGAGCTGGATATGGTGAACTTATATTGCCTGAAAATGAGCCAGGTTCATCAATAATGCCTGGAAAAGTAAATCCAACTCAATGTGAGGCTGTTACTATGGTTTGCGTCAAAGTGATTGGCAATCATAATGGTATAACCATTGCAGGATCTCATGGTCATTTTGAATTAAATGTTTTCAAACCACTAATTGCACATAATATTTTGCAATCAATCGATTTGATAGCTGATAGCACAAAAATTTTGCTCTTTACTGTGTTAAAGGAATAAAAGCTAACAAGAAAAAAATTCAAGAACATTTAGATAATTCACTAATGCTAGTTACAGCTTTAGCGCCTCATATTGGATATGATAATGCTGCAAAGATTGCAAAAACTGCTCTTAAAAATGATACAACACTAAAATTTGAAACATTGAAGACAGGATTAATAAGCGAAAGAGACTATAACAGAATTGTCAATCCTAAAAAAATGATCTATCCAGCATAAGATTTAATTGCTTCATTAATTAAACTTTTAAAATAAATTCTATTCTGAAGAATAGTGTCTTTAGAAATAAATTGATCTAAAATCTTATTTACCTCAGGATTAACTAAATTATCAATCTCAATATTATTTAAATTGGTGATTTCTTGATCAAAATTATAGACAAAATTAAACTTAATTTTGTTTATTTTTTTTCGAAAATTTCGAGGGGTTTGAAAAAACTTGTAGACCTCACTGGAGTTATGAATGTCAATTGAAATATTGCTATCCAAAACTAAATTATTATCTCTTACATAAAGCAAACTATCAAATATTTGAAAGTCAACATAATCTAACCAACTAAATTTAGTTTCACTAATATCCAGCAAACCATCTTCGATCCTAAACTTAAATACTAAATTGTTTAGATCTCTAAAAGGAATAATTTGTTCTGCATTAATAATTACATTTATATTTAGATTTTTATTATTTAATAATTCTGATTTAAACAATTGGACCAAAATTGCATCTGGATTAAACAATTTATTTAAATTTATTATATCAATATCACCAGAAATTTTTGAAAAAAATGGAATAAAATTTATTATACCTTCATATTTAAAATCATTGCCTAGTGATTTACTTAAATAATTAAAATTAAACAGATTATTATTAAGTTGGTATGTGCCTTCACTTTTTTTTTTATTATAAGTAAATTCTATTAATCCATTTTTTTGAATTTGTTTGTAGCTTAATATATTTTTAACCTGTAGTTTTAAAAAATCAAAATTTACTCTAGTAAATATTTTCTTCTCATCCTTATGATTTTTTAACTCAACAGTATATGGAATATTGAATATCTCATTATTTGCTACAAAAATATTTTTATTATCCTTTAAATCGTAATAGTATTTTAATTGATCAATTTTATTTATGAACAAAACTTCATTTTCAATATTTCTATAAAAGATTGCTATTTTCAATTTCTAGATTGAAATTAGAGAAATTACTATTTAAAAGTTTAACAAAAAAATTATAATTTTTTTTATTCAAATCAAAATTAACTTTATTAAGATTGATATTTTTNATTCTAATATCATTTGATGCAAATAAATTACTGAATGAAATATAGATTTTCATCTCATCAACAGATGCAAATTTTTTATCTTGATNTAAAAATTTAATTTCCTGAAATGTCAAATTAGGTTTTGGAAATAAATTATAACTAAATTCTTCTGATAAACTNAAATCAATATTCANGTCTTTATATAACTGATTCTTAATATTGTTAATCAGATTGCTGGTATCATAAAAATTGGGTATGGATAAATAAGAAAAAGTTAAAACAATTAATGCTGATAAAAACATAAAACCTCTTTTAAAGCTTAGAAAAGTTAAAAATTTATCTTTTTCAAAAAGAAAATTTAATTTGTTTAATTTTTTTTTTAATAGACTATTTATAAATATGCTGGTCTTTTTAAAAAATTTTGCAAAAAAATTATGTTTACTCATATAATAATATGAAACTTATAAAGAAATATTTTGAATGATAAACTCTGATTATTTAGATAATTTAAATAAAGCTCAAAAAGAGGCTGTATTGCATCTTGATGGGCCATTATTAATTGTTGCAGGTGCTGGATCTGGAAAAACAAAGGTTTTAACCTCTAGGATTGCGCATATAATAAAAGAGAAAAAGGCATTTCCTAATCAAATTTTGTCAGTAACATTTACTAATAAAGCTGCAAAAGAAATGCAAAATAGAGTGAGTAAGATTTTGGGATCTGCTGCAATAGGGCTGTCTTGGCTTGGAACGTTTCATTCTATATGTGCTAAACTTTTAAGAAAACATGCTTCGGCAGCTAATCTTAACTCAAATTTTACAATTATAGACACTGATGATCAGACAAGATTAATTAAAAATATTTGTAAAGCTGAAAATATAGATATCAAACAATTAGCCCCTAGATTTATTCTTGCTATTATCGATAGATGGAAAAATAAGGGATACTACCCTTCTGAAGTTATAATCAACAAAAAAGATATTTATGAGAAAACCATTTTACCTCTTTATAAGATCTATCAACAAAAATTAACTGACTTAAATTCATGTGATTTTGGTGATTTAATTTTACATACTGTAAAAATTTTAGAAAACTACCCTGACATAAGACAAATTTATTCAAATAATTTTAAATATATTTTGGTAGATGAATATCAAGATACTAATTTTATTCAAAGTAAATGGCTTAGCTTATTATCTGAAAAAAATAAAAATTTATGTTGTGTGGGAGATGATGACCAATCCATATATAGTTGGAGAGGTGCAGAAATAAAAAACTTTTTAGAATTTGATCAAGTATATAAAAATACTAAAGTAATCAGACTAGAACAAAATTATAGATCATCGCAAAATATCTTATCTGTGGCATCAAACTTAATAGCAAATAATGAAAATCGAGTTGGAAAAACTTTAACCACTACTATGGAAGAAGGAGATTTAGTTAAATTGAATTGTTTTAAAAATGGCAAAGATGAAGCAATAGGAATATCTGATGAGATAGAAAAAAAATTAAAAAAAAAATATTCTTTTAATAATATGGCAATTCTAGTTAGAGCTATATTTCAAACAAGAGAATTTGAAGAAAGATTTCTTAAAATTGGTATGCCTTATAGAATTTTGGGTGGTACTAAATTTTATGAAAGATCAGAAATTAAAGATTGTGTAGCTTACTTAAGATTAATACATCAAGAGAGGGATGACTTAGCGTTTGAAAGAATTGTTAATAACCCAAAAAGGTCTATAGGTGACACTACTTTAAAAACAGTGCATGAATACGCAAAAGAAAATAGTCTAAGTTTAGAAAAAGCCTCAATAAAAATGATTGAGCAAAATATGATAAAACCAAAAACAAAAATTGGGCTAGGATTTTTTCTTAATTCATTAAGCAAATGGAGAAATGATTTATTAATCAAAAAAATTAGTCATATTAAATTATTACAAATTGTCCTAGATGAGTCTGGCTATTCGTCAATGTTAAAAAATAAAAAAGATATCGATAATGAAAATAGATTAGAAAACATAAAAGAACTATTAAGCGCAATGAAAGAATTTGATAATTTGGAAAGTTTTTTAGAACATGTTTCCCTTGCAACGTCTATTGATCAAGAATGGGATGGAGAAAAGGTAAATATGATGACAATGCATGCCGCAAAAGGATTGGAGTTTGATGTGGTATTTCTACCTGGTTGGGAAGAAGGATTATTCCCTCATCAAAAATCAATTGAAGAAAAAGGCCAAAATGGACTAGAAGAGGAGCGACGTTTAGCATATGTAGGGATTACCAGAGCAAAGAAAAAAGCTATTATATCTTTTTCTATGAATAGATTTTATCAAGGTGATTGGATAGATAGTATGGCATCAAGATTTATTGAAGAATTGCCAGAGAAACATTTAGAAAAAAATTCATTTTTTGATGAAGAAAAAGAAGAAGTTGAAGATTTTGAATTTAATCAAGATTTTGAATTAGAAGAAGGAACGCGTAGTCCAGGATGGATACGATATCAAAAAAGAATTAAATGAATAAAAAAATAAAAATTTTAAGAGAAAAATTCAAGTACTACGATATTGATGGCTACATCGTCCCAAAAAATGATGACTATTTTACAGAATATTCAAAAATCAATCGATTAAAAATTATATCTAACTTTAGTGGATCTGCTGGATTAGCTGTTATTTTAAAAAAAAAAAATTATTTATTTACAGATGGACGATACACAATTCAAAGTCAAATCGAATCTGGTAAAAATTTTAAAATTATAAGTTACGAAAAAATAATTAATTGTGATTTATTTAAAGGTTTAATATTAGGTGTTGACCCAAAATTAATTACTTATGATCAAGCAAAAAAATTTTTTTTAAAAAAAAATAAGGTTAAATTTATTGATAATAATTTAATTGACAAAATTGAAAGTCAAAAAATTAAAGATAATTTTCCATTTTTCACATTAAACAAAAATATTGCTGGCGAAAGCCATGTCAAAAATAAATAAAATTTCAAAATTATTAAGAAAAAATAAATCTGATTATTTATTTATAAGTGCCCCAGAAAATGTAGCTTGGATTTTAAATATTAGAGGTGGAGATGGTCCAAATAGTCCAGTGCCAAATTGTAGATTAATTATTAGTAAAAATAAAAAAATTTATTTAATAAGCAATAAAGAAAAAAGCAAAAATCTTATTAAAGAAAAAATAATCAAATCAAATGAATTAATTCATATAAAAGATTTTCCAAAAAAAATTCTTCAGTTAAGAGGTAATAATTTTATAGTAGATAATAAATCATGTTCAATTTATTTTGAAGATATTATTAAATCTAAATTTAATATTATTAAAAGAGAAGATCCGATATATCTTCTAAAGGCAATTAAAAATAAGACTGAAATAAAAAATATGATTGATGCACACATTATAGATGGGGCTGCTCTTACAAAATTTATTTATTGGATAAAAAATGTTAATAAGAAAAAAATTAGTGAGGTTCAGGCACAGAATAAATTAGAAAAATTTAGAAAAATGAATAAAAATTATTTATATCCAAGTTTTGATACAATCGCTGGTTCTGGAAAAAATGGAGCAATAGTTCATTATAGAGCTAAAAAAGAAAACTGTAGAATTATTGGGAAAAAAGATATCTTTTTGTGTGACTCAGGTGGTCAATATAAATATGGAACAACTGATGTAACAAGAACAATTTGTTTTTCAAAACCTAAATCAAATATCAAAGATATATTCACAAAAGTGCTAAAAGGTCATATTGCAGTAGCTAATACCAATTTAAAAAAAGATAATATTGGAAGCAAAATAGACAAAAGAGCTCGTAAATTTCTTAGAGAAAGCAACCTAGATTATTCTCATGGTACAGGACATGGTGTTGGTTTTTTTCTTAATGTTCACGAAGGACCACAATCGATATCAAAAATAAATAAAGTTAAAATTAAAGAAGGAATGATTTTAAGCAATGAACCAGGTTTCTACAAAAAAGACAATTTTGGAATTCGAATTGAAAATTTAGTATTTGTTAAAAAAATAAGAAAAAAAATCTTCTTTGAAAATTTGACACTTGCTCCAATAGAAAAAGAATTAATTAATCAGAAACTTTTATCCTCAGCAGAAAAGACCTATCTATTTAAATATCATATGAATGTTTACTCTAAAATATCAAAGTATTTAAATTTAAAGGAAAGAAGATGGTTAGCTAGTTTTATTTAATAATGTTAAAAATTGTTTTTGATCTAAGGTTATTATTTTTAAGTTTTTTGCAGCTTCCATTTTTCTTTTTGTTGGTTTTTCCCCAACAATTAAATAATTTAGTTTTTTTGAGACACTACTGACAACTGTACCTGCATTTTCTTCTATTAATGATTTAACTTCAGCTCTACTTATTCCATGTAGCTTTCCTGTTATCATAAATGTTTTATTTTTTAATTTTCCATTTTTATTATCTTCAGTAACATCTTTAATATTTAGGATTTCTGCAAGCTGATTTAAAACATCTAGATTTATTTTATTAGAAAAAAAAATTTTTACAGAATTAACTTGTGTTTCGCCAATCCCATCAATATTTAATAATTCATTATATTTTTCAGTCTTAGATAAAGCTTTAAATTTAGAAAATGATTTAAAATATTTTGAAATCAGTTTTGCGTTTTCTAAACCAATATGCCTGATACCTAGTGAATAAATCAATCTTTCTATAGAAATATTTTTTTTTTCATTTATTGCATACCTTAAATTTTCAACTGATAACCTGCCCCAACCTTCTAATTTTTCAATTTTTTTAAAGTCTAATCTAAAAATATCTTGTGGCAATTTTATAAATTTTAATTCATAAAAGTTTTCAACTATTTTTTTTCCAAATCCATCTATATTTAGTGCTTCTTTAGAAACAAAATGTTTTAATTTTTCAATAGTAATTTTTTNGCACTCATAACCTTCACTCGTACATCTTCTAACTGCATCTTTTTTTTTTGTTATAATATTAAATTCTTTAATTGTTTTTGATCCACATGAGGGACAATTTTTTGGAAAAATAAATTTTTTGATGTNTTTTGATCTTTTTTTTAAATCAACAGATAATATGTGGGGAATAACNTCTCCAGCNCTTTCTACTGTAACAGTATCACCAATTCTTATGTCTTTTCTGTCTATTTCATCTTCATTATGTAATGTAGCATTCGATACTAATACACCACCTATGTTAATAGGTTTTATTTTCGCAACTGGAGTTAATGCTCCTGTTCTTCCAATTTGGATTTCAATATTTTTAATTACAGAAATTCCTTTATTGGATGAAAATTTATGTGCTATTGCCCATCTTGGAGCATTTGCAACATTACCAAGTCTTTTTTGAAGCTTAAAATCATCAATTTTGTAAACAATTCCATCAATATCAAAATCTATTTCAGATCTTTTTTTTTCAATTTCAGTATAATTAATTAATAAATTTTTTACTCCAGTAATTAATTTATTAAGTGGGTTTGTTTTAAAGCCCCACTCATTTAACTTTTCTAAGTATTTAGATTGATTTTCCACTTTTAAACCTTGTTCATAACCAAAAGTATAAGCAATAAATTTTAGTGGAATTTTACTAGTATCATCTGGATTTTTTTGTCTTAATGATCCCGATGCAGCATTCCTTGGATTTGCAAATTTTTCTTTTAAAACTTGAAAATCACTATTTTGAATAAATACTTCGCCTCTAATATCTATTTCCTCTGGAAAATTTTTTTTTAAAATTTTTTTTGGTATATCTTTAATTGTTAAAATATTGGCTGTTATATCTTCCCCTTCCTTACCATCTCCTCTTGATAAACCTTTTATTAAATCTCCATTTTTATAAGTTAAAGATGCTGAAATACCATCAATTTTTGGTTCAGCGCTATATGAAATTTTAAAGTTACTTTTTTCTGAAATAAAATTTATGATTCTTTTTTCAAAATTTAAAAGATCCTCTTCACTAAATGCGTTTGCAAGTGAAAGCATGGGTGCTCTATGTAAGGCTTTTTTAAAACTTTTTGAGGGTTTGTAACCTACGGTATCTGATGGAGATTGCTTAGATTTAAGAAAATTATATTTCCTTTCTAATAATAAAATATTATTTTTTAACTCATCGTAAACCTTGTCATTTACTAAAGGCTTACTATTGTCATAGTAGTATTTATTATATTTATTAACTAAACTAATCTTTTTTAAATATTGTTCCTTTATTTCTTTTTTATCCATCTAAACTAAATAAAGATTTTATTTTTTTAAGAGTTTTATTTTTTTTANTTTTTTGTTTGTCTCTTTTTTTTACATTTTCTTTATATTCTTTATCAAAAACACTATAAGATTTCTCATACCATTTTGAAGATTGATAATTATAACCTAAAAGTTTTGCGTATTTTTTAGCTTCATCTTTTAATCCAAGTATATAATGTACTTCAACCAATCTATGTAATGCTTCCTGCGCATATATCGTTGTTTCATAATCATCNATAACTGTTCTAAATCTATTAATAGCGGGTATCCATTTTTTCTTATCAAAATAATATCTTCCTATATACATTTCTTTAGAAGCAAGAGTGTCATTCACTAAATCAATTTTATATTCTGCATCTAATGAATAGTTAGTATTTGGATAATTTTTACTAACAATTTTAAAATATTCTTTGGCTTTAATAATTGATTGTAAATCTTTTTTTTCATCTACGATTTGTTCATAATATGAAATACCTAATAAATAATAAACATAGTCTAAATTTTTACTTAGAGGATAAACTCGTATAAACCTCTCTAGCTCCGCTATAGTATCTGAATAATAATCTTGAGTATAATACGCATAAGCTGCCATTAAAGCTGATTTTGGAGCCCATTCAGACTGTGGAAATAAAGTTTCAGCTTCATTAAATTTTTTTGCAGCATAAAGAACGTCGCCAGTTTCTAAACTTTTCACTCCTTCCTGATATGCCTCAAGGACCTGAAGATCTAAACTTTTTTCTTTAATAATAGATTCTTTAATTTCTTCTTTTGAACAAGATATTAAAATAGCAAACAAGGCAATAAACAAAAAAAACTTATTCATAAATATTTTAAGTTTATACTTACTTAAACAATAATTTAAAAGTTTTCTTTACTGTTTAAGCTATAGATCTCAACAAATTTTTATTGATAAGCGTGTGTGGAAGGTTTTTTTCTTTAATTTCTAAAATTGAAAAATTTTCTTTGTTTTGAAAGACTTTTCTCAACAACTGATTTGTTAAATAATGTCCTCCTTGTGAACATTTTACTCCACCAATAATTCTATAACCTGAAGTATAAAGGTCTCCAATACAATCTAATATTTTATGATTAACAAATTCTTTGTCGTTTCTTAGTCCTTCTGGATTTAAAATTTCATTATCTTTTACAACAATAGCATTTTTTAAACTACCACCTTTTGCTAAACCATTTTTTTTAATAAATTCTATATCTTCAAATAAACAATATGTTCTAGAGTTATAAACATCAGTTAAATCATCTTCATAAACTTTAACTATGTTTCCTTGATTTCCAATTATTTGGTTTTTATATTTAAGCTGAAAGTCAATTTCTAAACTCAAAGCAGATGGTTTAATAGAAATCACTCTTTCACCTTCAGAATATTTAATTTCTTTGTTTATCTTAATAATTTTTATTGGTGTTTCGCTTACATTTACACCTGCAACTATTATTTTTTCAATAAATTCTTTTGCTGAACCATCAAGGATTGGAACCTCTTCGTTGTCAATTTCAATTAGAGCATTATCAATACCTAGGCCAAATAAAGCTCCCATTAAATGTTCAATAGTTGATACCTTAACACCAAAATCATTTTCTACAGTTGTATTTAATGATGTGTTAGTAACATTCATGAAATTTGGATAAACCAAATTATCAATTTTTAAATCAACTCTTTTAAAAACTATACCAAAGTTAGGTTCAGCTGGTTTGATACAGATGTTAACATCTAAACCACTATGTAATGCAATACCATTAAATGAAATATTACTTTTAACAGTTTTTTGAGTTAAATAAGACACAGATAACTTGTAATTGCATTTTATTTAATTACAAAAACAACTAATATTACTATAAAAAACAATATTAACTAAATAGTTGAAAAAATTTTTCAAAAAAACCCATATTTTCCTTATGTTTAGGAACAAAAATAATTTCATTAGTATTTAAACCATTTCTTAACTTATTTGCAATTATAGAAATTTCATCACCAGCATCACCTATAAAATTGTTTATGTAATTTCCACACATATATTGTTTAATTTTAATTTGATATTTTTCTAACACATTATCAAACGCAAAAACTAATTTATTATCAATTGCAATAAAACTTACTTCGATACAAAAATAGTCATTGATTAGCTTACTATCAAAAGAAGAATATCTTTTGCCGTCAAAAATATAATTTACTATACACATATGCATTATTGTTTGTTCTTGGTAGTTTTTTTTAAATAAATCTTTAAGTTCACTTAAATTACTTCCAAAACTTTTTTGTTTCAGTGAGGTTTCATAATTTTTTTTTTTTACACCCATATTAACTTTTAAGTTTTTTTCATTTTCCACTATTAGAATAATATTTTTAATAAAATTACCTATTAATTTTTCAATTTTATAAATGTTTTTATCAAGAAAATTTAAAAGTATATTAAGGTCCTTAAAATCAAATTGGTGGTCAATTTTTAACTCTTGACTATATAAATTTTTTAGTTTTTTTTTATTAAGTACAAAAATTTGGAATTTATCCTTTGAAATATAGAGATAAGTTTCAAAATCTAAATCTTCAATCATTTAAAATAATTTGATTTTTAATTCTAGCATCAACAATCTTGTTATCTTTAAAATCATTATTATGCAAAAACTCTAATACAAGATCTAATGACTCTTTGGTAAAATTTTGAGACAATTTAATTATTGTATTATTTCTAATTTCTAGATCCCATCTTTTAGAAGGAAAGAAATATAGATTTTTAATTTCGTTATATGAGAATTTAGATTGGTCTATAATTTTTTTAAAATTTAAAAATTCATTAATATCTGGTTTGCCAAAGATGAATGGTAGTTTATTGTTAGAAAAATCATTTTTAGACAATTTTCCATTAGAACCTACTAGAAATATTTTACCATTATTATTGATTCTTGCTAAAAATTTTGTTTTTTGAACCTTAATGTCTAAAGACGATGGATATTTTTTAGAAATATTATATTTTTCAACTAAAGTATTATGATTAATCAGNTTTATAATTTCTTTTTTATTAATTAAAAATATATTACTTAAATTTAAATCTTTAATTTTTTGCAATAAAATTACATTCTCATAATCATTCAGGCCAACAACACTAATATTATCAATTTCTTTAAATTTTAAATTACTTAATCCAATATTATTAATTGAGCCAACCAAAAGTAATAAAAAAAAATAAATTAAAATTTTTTTACTTTTTCGTTGATGCATCTTTTAAAATCCATTCAATTAATTTTATAAAGCTTATTCCTTTATAAGCTGCTATTTCAGGTACAAGTGACAGTTTGGTCATTCCGGGCTGGGTATTAATTTCTAATAAATAAAACTTATTTCTATAAAATTTGAAATCTGATCTACTTACACCTCTACACGCTATAACTTTATGTGCTTTTAAGGCCATATTCATAACTTCATTTAATTTATTTCTAGATATTTCTACTGGTATAATATGTTGAGTTTTAGCATTAGTGTTATACTTGGCATCATAGTCATAAAATTTTCTTTTTGGTTTAAGCTCAATTGCACCCAATTTTTTATTACCCATAATTGCAACCTGAATCTCTCTACCTGCAATAAATTCTTCAATCATTACTTGTTTATAACTTTCCATTGATTTTAAAATTTTTGTTATATTTTTTTTTGTACAAATATAAACATTAACACTTGAACCTTCATTTATTGGCTTTACTACAACAGGAAATTTTAACTTATCATTTATCTGTTCTATTAATTTTGTATTCTTTTTATCAAAAGAATATTTAATAAATTTTGGAGTATTAATTTTATTGTTTAAAAAAATTTTTTTTGAAATTTCTTTATCCATTGCTATAGATGAAGCAATTGGTCCTGAATGCGTGTATGGTATTTGATATTGTTCTAGAATAGTTTGAATATATCCATCTTCTCCAAACTGCCCGTGCAAGGCATTAAATATAACCGATGGCTTAAATTCTTTAATATTCTTTGCTAAATTATTATCAGGCTCTGAAATTTTTATTTTATATCCATTTTTTTTTAATTCTTTTGCAACCTGGAAACCTGTATCAAGACTAATTAATCTTTCCTTTGAAATTCCTCCGAAAGTATAAGTATTTTTTTTTTCAATTTATTCTAAAATTTTAATTTCTGTTTCTAGCTTAACACCAGTTTTTTTTAAAACACTTTCTGATACAAATTCAATCAATCTTTTCATATCCTCAAACTTAGCATCACCTTTATTTACAAAAAAATTACAATGTTTTTTTGAAATACAGGCATCTCCAAAGGATTTTTCAAATGGAACTGACTCTTTTATTAATTGCCAAACTTTTTTATCTGTTTGATCTAATGGATTTTTAAAAGTACTTCCACTTGTCTTAATCCTAGTAGGTTGTGCTAGTTCTTTTTTTTTCTTTAATTTAATCATTTCATTTTCAATTAAATTTAAATTTTTTTTAAATCCTTTAAAAGATGCGCTTAAAAAAATTAAATCATCAGATAATTTGCTATCTCTATACTTAAAATTAATTTCTTTTTCTGGTATTGTTATCACTTGCCCTGATTTAGTAATAGCTTGTATGGAAATTAAGATATCTTTAAATTCCCTTCCAAAACATCCTGCGTTCATCTTGATTCCTCCTCCTACTGTGCCAGGTATACATGAGAGAAATTCAAATCCACCCAAACTATTGTCTTTTGCAAATTCTGATAACAATTTATCACTGACAGCACTTCCAGCAATTATTATATCATCTGATAAAAGTGAAATATTGTTAAAATTATTGGAAAGCTTAATTACAACACCATTATATTTTTGATCTGTTATCAATGTATTCGAGCCACCACCAAGAACAAATATCTTTTCTTGATTAATTTTTTTTAAAAATTTAATTAATTCTTTTAAATTATCAGCTTTATAATAAATCTTAGTTTTGCCGCCTATATTAAACCAATTTTTTTTTTTTAAATCATAATCAAGTTTTAGATTATTAAATTCTGATGATAATTCTTTTAAATTAATACTCATTATAATAATTTAGGTAGTTCTCTCATCCATGTTGAGATAGTTCCTGCACCCATCCCAATAACTATTTTTTTTCCATATATGTTATTCTTAATATATTTTGCTAATTGAAATTTATCATCTGCTAAAAATAATTTAACTTTTGAGTTTTTAATAATTTCTTTTGCAAAATTTAAATAACTAAAACCTAATTTAATTTTTTCGCCGGCAGTATAAATCGGTAATAAAATTACTTTATTTGCATCTTTGAAAGCGTAAGTAAATTCTGTTTTTAAATCTTTTAATCTTGAAATTCTATGTGGTTGAAAAACACATATTTTTTCATAATCTTTATAGACACTATTTACTCCATCTAAAACAACTTTAATTTCTGTTGGATGATGCGCGTAATCATCAAAAAAATCTACTTTGTTGAAAGTAAAAATTTTATTAAATCTTCTTTGTACTCCTTTAAAATTTTTTAATCCTTTTTTTACACTTGAAACTGATAATCCAACAGTTATTGATAATGCTGCTGCAGCTACAGAATTTCTAATATTATGAATACCCAATAATGGGATCTTAATTTTTTTAATTAATCTATTTTTTTTATTTGGTAAAATTATTTTTAAATC
>JGI26381J51731_1000551_pt1 | contig 20054 bp, 23 predicted proteins | sample SaaInlV_165m_DNA_3_FD_51731 | JGI IMG/M metagenome (IMG submission 51731) | reverse complement strand
TGTTGTTATTGTTACCAAAAAAAGCTGAAGCTGAAGTAGCTGCTACTAAAGTAGTAATTGCGATAATTTTTTTCATGTTAATCTCCTAGATTATTTTATGTGGTTATAACACCTTCATTATTGACGATGTTTTTAAAGTGCTGAACTTTTGTTCTGCATGGCGGGCATTATACAGCAACTATATTAGAAGTCAATGATATTCTTTTGTTTTTTTTACAGATCTACCCACATCAGCAAATTTTGACAAATTTCAATAATGCATCTTTTGTTAGGTTTTTTTACCAGAAACAAAAAAGTCGCTAATCATAGCGACTTTAATCAAGCTTAAGTACAAACAATTATTGCTCAACATCTACTCGAGACGTAGAGGCNGCAGCAGGTGACAAACTGTAGCCTTGCTTGCCGTAGATATTATTTGTTAAGCTTGTGTTGTCACTATATTGATTCATTTGCTCTCTAATAGACTTTTCAATATCTTCTGTCTGCAGCTGTAGGCGCTGATAACCCTCATTAAAATTAACCGGCATTTCATTTACAAAAAATGTCTTACTGCCTGAGCCTTTAATTTGATCTAGGGTTTTACTAAAATCTGTTTCTTGCAACCAGTTGCTCGGCTGAATCTGATTGGGCACAGTCATCATTGCATTGCTCGGCTGAAATTGAGGGTTTTGACGGTAGCCCTTAAGAGAGCTTGGATGCGCCCCATAACGACTCATGTTTCTTGCATCATTAGAAGGTGCATACTGCGTGCCGCCAGACATTGGATTCCAATTGGAGCCACTACTCCACGGTGTTGTGCTGGCATGGCCCGTGCCATTTCCAAACGGGGAGAAGCTATCCGCATTAAAAAAAGCGTTGGCGTTCAATGACAGTGCGCATAGCGATATTAGGGTTAGGCTTATTTTTCTCATAATCATTCAGATGGCTTGTCAAAGTATATTATTATAACATAATATAGAATAAATGCCAAATTACTCTCTAAAACGTATGGCTAAGCTTAACAAATAGACGGTCATTTTCTTGGTAGCTATCGATTATGGGATTATCGCCACCAATATAATCAATGATTCCGCCGCTCACAGATACTTGATCATCAACAGCGTAATCCAGCGTTACTCTTGCAGATCCGCCATCTTGGGCAGATGATCCTATCGCACTCAATACGACACTTAAATCAAGTGTCTGATTAAAATATGCCTGATTAAAGCGAATAACTTGTTGAACTTCTTTTTCACGTTTATAGCCGTTCAATGCACCATTAATGCTGCTTATGTAATCATGGATTTCTCTTTGTGAAATTTCATAACCAATAGAGCCGTCGGTAATGCCGTTATACTCCAAACCCAACAAGACATCTGTTCTGGCACTATCAACCGTGGTGTTTGCATCGATATTGTATTTAATTTGGTCAAAGTGCGCGACTTCAGCCTTAAATAAAAAACTATCAATCACTTGGTTATAAGCAGCACCCACCATCTTGGACTTGTTGTCATATTGAAGTATATCGCCTTTTAATTGAAGTATATCGCCTTTTAAATAGGCTTTATCAACGTACGTATCTGCAAAATACAGCCCCATGTCGTAGCCTTCAAATGCACCTGTTAAACTCAAGGCGATGCCCGAATTATCTAAACTGTCGTCAGGTGTGTTAGTGGCCTTATCAGGCGTTGATTTAAAGTCTGAATATTGAGCGGGATTCTTCGTAAAACGGTTTTCATGTAGGGCAATGGCTGAAAAATTATACTCATCTACATAATAATCCAGTTTGCTCATGGTGCGTCCTAGACGCAGATTTTTAATATCAACCAAGCCAGGCGTACGATTGTCCAACGGATTTAAGACATCGGTAATACGGATTGAGTCTGATTTACCCCAAACCACAATTTGCCTGCCCACTTTGAAATCNAGCTTTGAATTAAGACTGCCCTCCAGTGTTAGCTCGTTTAGGTTGATCTCGTTTTCGTATCCNTCTGGCGTTGCGNTGTAATTACTACCATCTAAATCATAGATAAAATCGTGATAACCCTGAAGATTTCCCTTGATTTTGTTACCATTGTCTAGCTTATATTCNCCAATTACATCCACCAAAGATTTGAGTGATGATAGATCCTGGTCATTATTAACATTGTAATGCGCCTCTATATCAANCGAGCCATATAACAGCCCTTTAGCTTCAGGCGCATGNTCAACAGCAATAACGACCGGCTCGGTATCAAAGCCGTCGTCATCAAAACCATCTTCAGCATTGGCCACTAGTGACAGCAGTAGGGTGGCACCAATCATCAATCTTTTCATTATTTATAGGCCTTTTTCAATAGCTCGAATGGTAAAAATATCACTATCGATAGTCGTATTAACCGTAACCGCGGAATTGGTCAAAATGGTTTTATGTAGCGTTTGTTTGCCCTGCTTGGTGGTCATAGTGGTTTGCATAGCCACCCAAATACCATCAATTTCTTCCATTTTTCTCACATCCATATATTTAATACGGCTGGCTTTTTTCAGATAAAACTTCGCACGGGTTAGTACATAATTATCCTTGCGCACATACAAAACACTCTTGGTGTAGCCTGTTTCNTCAATCACCGCCTGATTCACTGGCAACGCTTCAATCTTCCAAACCTGCTCCTCGCCCTGGGTACGCTTAATAGTGCTTTCACCCAATAGTTTATAGGTGTAATCATCCAACTCTTTATCGGTCATATCTGAATAAGAGAAATCACTACCCATAAAAGCTGCATCTTTATCACTAGCCGGAATNCGCTTGGTTTTTTTCAAGGCTGGCAAATACATCCATTGATCATCGTCTTTATCATCGCCACTATAGTCGTAGGTTAAAAACGAGGTGTTTTTAACGTCGCTAGGTGATAAAAAGAAAATGGTTTTATGCTCGGTATTGGCGTCAACATCTTTTGAAAACGTACGCATTTGACGAATACGCTGCTTATTGTTTTTATCAATCAGCGTCATTTGCATGGTGGACACCATGCTCGCACCATCGTCTCTAGCATCTGCTTTATCCATAATACTGCGAGCCTGATCTGCGGCAAACGCACTAGACGCACCTAGTAGGGCGCTGAACGTTACTAATAGTAGTTTTTTCATTACAAATCTCCTTTATTGTGAATCATCAGCTTCATGATAGCGGGTACCAAGAAGAAGTCAGCCAGTAGCGCGATAAAGATTGCGCTGGCTGTCAATATACCAAAATTAAACATTGAGCTCATTGAGGCAAACAACAGTACCAAGAATCCAACTGAAAGCACAATTGATGTCACTGTAATTGCCCTACCAGTACCCATAAGTGTCAGTCTTACTGCTTTATCAACATCATTATGCTCAAGCTCATAGCGTCTAAAGTTATGCATAAAATGCACCGTATCATCGACTGCTAGGCCTAAGGCAATAGCACCAATCAACATGGTAAACATATCTAGTGGCATGTCGAAAACTACCATAATGGTTGACAAGAATAGGATTGGTAAAATATTTGGAATCATACTAATCAGACCAATTTTGATATTGCCAATGAGCAGTACCATCATGATAGTGACTAGGCCAAAAGCAATCACATAGCTAACTGCACTCGAATGAATAGATTTCTCCATAATCACTGACAATAAGGTGGTGATACCAGTGAGCTGTACTGTCGCCACACCCTTGAACTCTTGATCAAGTTGCTGTTGAACTTGCGTAATAAAGCCGTTATATTCAAGCGCGTCAATATACGGCGCCTTAACTGTAATACGTGCCTTTGAAAAACTGGCATCAACAAAATCTTCCAAATCATCACTGCCACTATTTTCAAATAAAAACAGCTCTTGGGCAATCAAATCTTTATCTTGAGGGATACTGTAGAATTCTGCTTGGTTTTCGTTGAGCGCTCGATTAGTCTCTTTAAGCACATCAACCAAACTTAAGGTTTTTCCGACAAAATAAGTATCGGTTTGAATACTGTTCAAATAATCTGTAGCATTTTGGATTTTATTGAGCATAGCCGGATCATACAGGCCGTTTTCTTTACCAGTATCAATCACAATCTCTAGTGTGATCGAGCCCTTGAGTTTATCGTCCACCACCTCGGTTGCCACTCTTGAGGCGTGATCTTCTGGAAACCAAACCAGTGGGTAATGCGAAAACCTAAGCTGTGAGGCAAAGACGATCGCCACCACAATCATCAGCCCACTAATGGCAATAATAGCTTTTGGATAGCCAGTTGAAATACGACTAATACTCAACAACATTTTGTCCATCTGTGTGTGTTCTTGTGCATCTTCTTTGGCTGTATGTGGTCTGATTTTCATACTGGCAATAATTGCTGGCAATAAAACTAAATTAAACAGCAGACCGATTAAGACGCCACTACTAGCAAACACGCCTAGATCAGCAACAGGCGATAATTCTGAAAAAGAAAAAGACCACAGTCCCGCTGCAGTTGTCAGAGAGGTCATGACAATGGCAAGGCCGGAATGACCCATGGCATAACGCAAAGAGGGTTTCTTATCATGAGTTTTGGCTAGGTCTTTGTAAAAAATGGCCAGCAAATGAATGGCACCACCAGTGATAACAGCCAACAAAAATGAGGGCATGATTTGGGTCACAATGGTAAATGGCGTTCCCGTCATGGCCATTAATGACAGGGTTACAGAAATGGTGAATGTTACTGCGATGAGTGGCAAAAATACACCTGACGCGCGCTTAAACAATAATGCCAAAACGATAATAATTGCGACCACCATCTTTTGCACAAAACTCTTGGTATCTGCTTGCATACTTTGTTTCAAGGTGCCGGCAATAACCGCCGATCCTGTCAGATATATTTTAAAATCCTCTGCCTCAAAATCTTTAACAATGTCCTGAGTTTTTTTAACAATAACGGTGTTTTCAGCATCTGACAAATAGAGCTTTGCTGCAGGCGCAACATTAATTGGCTCATCTGCAAACTCGTCTTCTTCCTGCTCGACTACTAGCTTACCCTCTGCATCAAAAGAAGAGTAGGTTTGAGTATCAATCACAATAGTGGCAAAGGTCTGATCTTCACTAAATAATAAGTTTTCTAGCAAAGGATTGTTGAGCGCTCTTTGTTTTTGCGGCTCAATCTGTTGTTGCGAGTCTGGCAAGACTTCGAACAAATCCTCAACAATCAGACTTTCTTCATCACCATAAGTGTTTCTTGCATTAATCAGGGAATTTACGTCCGTAATATAAGGCAACTCTGCTTCAAGTTTTTTGTGCAGTTTTTCTAGCTTTTTGAGGAAGTTCAGATCAAAAACATTCTCTGTTTTGATGGCAACCAGGAGTTTTTCGTCCCGGCCAAACTGATCTCTAAATTCATCATAAGCCACACGCATAGAATCAGTTTTATGCAAAAACCCTTCTGTAGAGGTGTCCATTGTCAAATTTGGCAGTTGCGTACCAAAGGCCGCCACTAATAATAAAATAGCCAGAATGGTTTTTTTACTATGGGTAAAAATTAAATCTGAAAAACTTTCAAATTTTCTTTCGGTTCGATGACGCCAGTTCATAATAGCTATTTCCAATTCATAAAAGTTTAGCAATTGTAATCCAAATTAACCTGAGGTTTTTACTTAGATTACAAAATATAGGGGCTACTTAGGGTAGCGAATCCCGCACTAATCTAATCACAACAGTCTTAAAACAAAAGAGGGGGAAGTAAAAAACTGTCATTAATCTGTGCGAATCTACACTGGGGCTACTTTCTAGCACCGAACCATATTCTGGCAAACAAACTTTCTTTCAATACAAACTGATGATATAGCGCCGCTATTACATGTCCTGCGACTAACAACATTAGAATAACGCTGAGCGCTTCATGTGCTACCAAAGGCACAATGCCTTCGAAAGTCTCTGGCAAAGGCGCACCTGACCCAAAAAATACAATATCACCCAAACCTGCTATTTGCGCTGTCACAATACCGCTAACCGCCATCATGATAACAAGCGCATACAAAGCATAATGCCCAAGAGTGCTCACTTTGTTCATCGTGGTTGCGTTAGCATCAACAGGTGTCAGCTTTGCACTACGTAAGCGCACAATTAAGCGTGCCAACATTAATACCAAAATGCCTATTCCTACCGCCATATGCACCTTCAATGAGTCAATTTTTTCTGGATCACTGTTTGGTAATTCACTCAAAATATTACTGCCCATCAATAACCAGGCAGCAATCGCAATGGCCAAAATCCAATGCAAGGTAACTAAAAACGGATGGTATCGTTTCATTACAAACTCCTGTTAATTGGAGAGACGCTAACATTAATGGTGGCGCCTGGTGGTGTACTTGATTTAAATGTAAACTCTCTATCGTTATATGTCGCTTTGACCACGTAATAGTCAACACTCTCTCTACGCTCTTGCTTGTATCGAGTCTCGCATCGCTGTATTTGCTTATAACTCACAACCTTGCTACTACTCGCACTCTTGCCATCATTGGCAATCGATGCGCCTAATAACGTACCTGCAACAGTCATGGCCTTATTGCCACGACCACTACCCAGTTGGTTGCCAATAACGCCGCCCAAAATTCCACCAAATATTTCGTCTGTATATGAGTTATCTGTGTGTTGGGAATAAACCGGAATATCTTCAGACCAGCACTCTTCATAAGGTGTTTGATAAAGCTTGGTTTTTAACACCTCTTCAACATTTAGCACGTCAGCCTTATCTGTAAAAGCTAAAGACGAGGTTGACAACACGGCCAATCCAATAATCATTAATTTATTCATAATGCACTCCTATCGTCTGCCGAAGCCACGACCATAACCGCCACCGCCCATGCCACCTTGACCCATACCTTGTGAACCGCCACCATACATATGCTGACCTCCCTGACCTGTGCCATTTTCCAATCTCATGCTGTCTCTAAATGCCTGCCTATCTTCTGTTGACATGCCATTTTCCAATCTCATGTTATCCCTAAATGCCTGCCTATCTTCTACTGGTAGACCGTCAAGGCTGGTTTGCATGGTATCTCTAAAACTCAGTCTATCGGTTGGCGACATAGACTGAATAGCGCTACGCATCTGCGAGCCTTCATGAACGTGTGTCGCATCTTCTGTAACGTGCGCTTGTGCTGCTTGCATACCAAACAATAAGGCCGATATTGTTAATGTTGTTGTTAATTTTTTCATTTCTATGCCTCGCTCTAGTTAGTTTTTAATGATTATCAAATCCGTGCTTGCCTTGATGCTCATCGCTACAACCGGGCTTTGTTTTATGGCCGTTTTTTTGGTGCTTAATGCCTAGGCGTTCAAAAAATTCGTGTCTTTCTTGTTTGTCAAAACCCATGTAGTCAAAAAATGCATGTTTTTCAACATCTGACATGTCTCTCATATTGTTCTGCATCATGTTAAAAAATCCAGCACGCTCCATTGTTGTCATAGAGTTAACTGCATTTCTTGCGTCTGTTTTTTTATGCATATTGTGTTGATCACCCTGGCTAAACCCTTGACTTGAGCGCATCTTTTGCATGAATGCTTGTTTTTCTGATGCGCTCATTTTGTCCATGTTGTCGTGCATTACCTGTCTAAAGTCAGCTTGTTGTGCAGTAGACATGGCCTGTACTTTATTGTACAAGTCACCATGTTGGTGCTCATGATTAGATAAATGTGCTTGCGCTGTGTAGGCGCCCAAAAGCAAAGTTGATACTGCTAAAATTTTATGAATTTTTTTCATGTTATTACTCCGTAATTATTAAATTATGTTTTGAAACTGGTGCCAGTATAAGTGCCCAATGTAACCAGGGCATTACACGCACAAATCATTTGGAATCAGTTTGTTACCAAATGTAACAACCCTGGTAGGAGTGATAGGCTGACGTATAATCAATTCCATGAGTGATAATCAAAAAATCCTAATTGTAGATGACGATCCAGGCATTTGCCGCATGTTAACGCGCTATTTAGGGGAGCAAGGGTTTGACAGTGAAAGTGTGGGTGATGGCGAGCAAATGGATTTATGGCTTAGTAATCATCAACCCGATCTAATCTTATTGGACCTTATGCTACCAGGAGAAGACGGTCTTTCTATCGCTAGAAGACTCAGGGGCTCATCACAAGTGCCTATTATGATGCTCACCGCAAAAGGCGAGGATATTGATCGCATCATTGGACTAGAAATTGGTGCCGATGATTATCTTGCCAAACCTTTTAACCCAAGAGAATTATTGGCACGCATCCACTCACTACTGAGAAGATCTGCTTACACAGCTAAACCCGAAGCTCCAGAAGGGGGCTCTTTCAAGTTTGGGCCCTACGTCTTTAATACAGATGCACTGCTTTTATCTCAAAACGATCAAGAAATCGCCTTAGGTTATGCAGAAATAGAATTGCTACAATTGTTTATCAAAAATCCCAATCACCCCATTAGTCGGGATTTTATTTTAGATGAGCTATCTGGTATAGACCGTGATCCATTTGATCGCTCTATCGATGTTAGAATCACGCGCTTGAGAAAAAAAATCGAACCCGACCCTAGCAAACCTCAATTCATTCGTACGGTTCGAGGGGTGGGTTATCGCTTTACCCCAAGTGGTGACAATACGCCATGACCCTATTTGGTCGTACTTCACTCATTATCTCCAGCACTATGCTGGCTTTTTTACTGGCTGTTATCACTATTGCAGGCTACTTCATTATCCTGCCAGTTGGCAAAAGAAATGCCGAGGACTTGTCGGCATTAATCTTACTATCTGCACAAACTTATGTGGAGCTGCCGCCAGAAACAAGACAAGATTTTATTGATGAACTGTCAAAAACTCATCAATTATATTGGGGCACAGGCAAAGAGCCTCTGGCCGAACACATCCACTTAAAGCCGCACTTTAGTTTTATGGAGAAAACCCTATCTGACCGACTAGGTTCAACAGTTGATATCGCCCCTCAAAAGGGTATGACTGATCGCCATTGGGTAGATATTAAAATCTCCAATGAAACCGTTAGAATCGGGTTTGACCAGAAAAGAATTGGCGTTGCTCTGCCTTATGTATCTCTGTACCTGCTTATTGTCTTGGCTATTGCCGCTGTTCTGAGTAGTTTAATCTTGGTTAAAAAACTCACCAAACCCATTCAAAAACTCTCCGAAGCGGCCAAAATTGTAGGTGGTGGCGCACTACCTAAATCACTGCCCGAAACCGGACCAAAAGAGTTAGCCGAAACCGCTAAAGCCTTTAACCAGATGTCTACTGACGTACAAAACTTGCTTGAAAATCGGACAGTACTGCTCGGCGGTATTTCTCACGACCTACGCACGCCCCTAACTAGAATGAGCATGGCAATCGAGATGCTGCCTAGTGAGGTTGATCATGAACTCAAACAAGAGCTTCGGGGATCAATTAGCAGTATGGAATTAATTATCCGTGAGTATATGCAGCTAACTCAAGGGCTGGAGGATGAGCATCAAGAAAAAATCAATATTAAAGCATTCCTTGGCAATATCGTTACTGAGCTCAATCCCAATAAAGATCAAATCATTAACNTTCTNGGCNCTGAAAATTGCATCATTAACTGCCATTCAACCGCTCTACATCGCATCTTGTTTAATTTAATTGAAAATGCACTGCGCTATGGCAATCAAAAGCCTGTCGACCTTTCCTGGTCTAAACCCTCTACTGATAACAAGCTGACTATCACCATTGCAGATCAAGGCCTCGGTATACCTAAAGCGCACCAAGAAGCTATTTTTCGACCGTTTTATCGCCTAGAGTCTTCGCGCAATCGCCAAACAGGTGGCACAGGATTAGGGTTAGCCATTGTTGATCAAATTATTAAAAAAAGAGGCTGGCAATTAGAGCTTTCCTCTAGTGAAAATAATGGCACTTCTGTAACGCTATCACTATGATTTATTACTTATCTAAGGTTGTTATCAGCGCTCTGCTTATTGTGGCCATATCAGAGATATCAAAACGCAGTTCCGCGCTTGGCGCACTATTAGCCTCAATTCCCTTGGTTTCAGTCATGGCCATTTTATGGATCTATATAGATACCCAAGATATTGAAAAAATCAGCAGTTTGTCTACTAGCATCTTTTGGCTTGTGCTACCTTCATTAGCTTTGTTTGTTTCTCTGCCTTTGTTATTAAAACAAGGTGTGGGATTTTACTTAAGTCTTTTTATCTCAATTTCTATTACTGCTGCTTGCTATGCGATTATGGTCTTTATTCTCAATTATTACAATATTAAGCTATAAAGGCTTCTAGTCTTCTTTTTCAATTCGGTACATCGCGTGACAGGCAACACAATTTTGCATTAATACAGACACCTGCTCTAACGTATGATCGCGATCTGCTAAAGAGCCTGCATCCAACGCAATTTGATCAAATTTTTGATGGGTATCTGCTGCATATAGCTTAAAGCTTAGTGGCAGTTTAAAAATAAGCGATAACGACACGCCGCCTGAGGCGTCTTGCCCCATTGTTTTGGCAGCAGTTTCAACCAGTTGCATATCATTTGTTGCAACACCTTGGGTGATTTTCTGCAAGGTTGAGAGAAATGTTCTCATTTCTTCCAAAACAATATTGCGCTCTTCTGCATCTAGATGAACTATCGTGCGCTTGTCTGGATCTTCTTGTGTGGCATGCGCCAAGGGTAAAAATATAAAAGTCAATAATAGTAAAGTTCGTTTGATTATTTTCATGGTTTATATTCCTAGTTAATTAAGTTTGGTTACTTAGGGCAACCAGTCCCTTATTGGCCACAACTCTAAACCTTGTAGGGAGAGAAGTATAGCTGCCACCAACAATGCTTGTTACTCTAACGACAAGTGGCGCCCTCTGGTAATCCCATTTTTTTCAGGATTTTTGCCAATGGGCAAATGTTGGTTAATCCGCTTTGCATGAGATTAAAACCCACAAACACGGTTAGCCACATCCAATTTGAATCCACATAGTTCGTTAACGCAAGGCTGATTAATACCATCATTCCGGCCATTAATCTGACCATTCTATCTACTGTCATTTCTTACTCCTTTTTTTTAATTACAAAAAGACCTTGATCACCAAGGCCTTTAAAATTATGATTATCTAATCTCTAGAAAAATGCATTTCTCCAGCTGATTGCAATTGATGAATCTTTGTCAGCTTGGTAGCCATTTCTATCTTGTGAAATCGGCTTAGTAATCTCAATACTAATATTCTTAGCTGGCGCGTACATGTAGTTCACACCCACACTAGCCTCGGTAATCTTGCCACCATAATTAGCGGTTTGTGCGCCCAATCCTGGGCCTATTATTCCAGCATCAATTCCTGAAATCTCATCCTGGTGTTCAGTGCGTAGTCGGAATGAAGAGACTAGTGTTGGCTCCCAAGAATAGCTAGACCAAGCTGTTAACTCGTGTTTATCGCCAAAGCGCCAGCCATTTTTATTTTCATCTTCTAATGGAATGGTGGCCAAGTACTGTGCACCATAACCCCACTTGTCTTCCTTGCCCCAGTAAGCCGCACCCACCATCGCATCCCAGGTTCCGCCACCCAGCTGCATACCATAACCCATACGAGCGATTACAGACCTTCCAGCAGGATCTATTTGCGCATCTTTTTCAGTAATACTGCCTGTAGGGGCGCTCAACACAGCATCAATAATGACATTGTGTTTATTATCCTCAGAGTTGTATGCCTTGTATAAAGCACCAAATTTAACGTCTCCCAATCCTTTAGAATTGATAGTAAATTTACCCACAGAAGTGCTTGAGCTTCCCCCTGCAAATGACTCCATCTTACTTTCCTTTTCAATTAAAGGTACCAATGCAACCAAAGCAATCTTATCATCTAATGTGTAATTAATAAATGGCATAACTACATTTGCTTTGGCGCTATTTGGAACCACTCTTAGTGTCGAAGGATTTGTCATACCATTCACAACCTGGCCAACAAACTGATTGGGTGCACTACTTGTTGTGTCAGTTGCAGAAACTGATGAGCTGCCATTTAACAAGCCATCAAACTCATGATGCTGGAAATTCACACCGGTAACATACTGACCCTTCTCAGGAAAAGCATACACACCAAACAAACCTGATGGTGGTGGTGAAGGCAGTTGCTTACGCATGTTCTTCATTTTTTTGATTTGCTTAGATAAAGCCACACGCTTTTTATACGCATCATCGCCATACTCTGCAAATGACTGTGTTGGTGCAACAAACGATAAAGCCACCGCTGCTGCAATTAATAAATTCTTAGTTTTCATATTTTCCCCTCTTTATTTTTTTAATTATTTCATCAAGTCAGATGTGCCTGGGTATTCACGAAATACCGCATGACAACCCACACAACCAGAACTGATTTGACCTAATAGGCCTGCTGCTTCACTCATGTTGCCTTTTTCAGCTGCTTCAGCCAATTTGATCGCGTTACCTTCTACAGAGTCATTGAATGATTCCAATACAGCGAGTTTGCCATCATTGATATTTTCAAGACCTAAGTAGGGCAGTAAGCCACCTACAGGAATACGGTGATTAGCTAGGCGTCTTGCAGCGTCTGCTGTCATTTCTGCTGAGTCTGTCATAATGCCAATTGACATAGTTTGGTAGTCAGCTAATACTTCTAACATTACTTGACGCAAGGTTGCCTCGTCGCTCAAGCGACTGTGCATAGCTAAAATAGCCATCACTGCCATTTTGGTATCTGTTGATAAATCATTTACTTTTGACTGAAGCTCTGGCTTCATCATTGCGATTTGACTTTGCAATACTTTCTTTAAGTCATCCATACCTGAATCAGCGCTTACTGCATTTGGTAACATTGCTCCGCCAACAGATAGCGCGATTGCTGCTGTTAGTGAATAAGTCTTAACGGTTTTTAATAGTTTATTTTTATTTAACATTTGCCTATCTCCTAAAGTTTATTATTTTGTTTTTACTTCTGTTATCATTCCATCAAGCTCGGCTTAACCCATGACACGGTTGCCATCATAGGGTCAAGATTTATCGGTTTAATGACAAAGCTGTAACAAGGTGTTATTAAATTGTTTCAAAGTTGTAACAGGGTTCAAAAATATGAGGATTTAATGAACGAAACCGTTAANCAAAGATTATTNATTGTTGATGATGAGAAAAAACTCAGAGATCTNCTGACCTCTTACCTTAGTAAAGAGGGCTTTGATGTTATTGCGGTTGCAGATGGCATTGAAATGGATGAGTATCTAATAACCAATGAAGTAGACTTGGTTATTCTTGATCTTATGCTACCTGGTGAAGATGGTCTTTCTATTGGCAGAAGACTGCACCAGCAAAATAAACTTCCTATTATTATTCTATCTGCCCGAAGTGACGAAATTGATCGCATAGTGGGTTTGGAAATTGGTGCAGATGATTACTTATCAAAGCCTTTCAACCCCAGAGAGCTGTTGGCCAGAATTCGTTCTGTATTGCGTAGAAATGCATCTACCTTAGAACAAGACTCAAGCAAAAATAACGATAAACATATTTATAGGTTTAAATCTTTCCTCTTGGACACCAACAAACACGAGCTCACTAAAGACAACAAGATAGTTGATTTAACCACGGGCGAATTCAACATGCTTAGTGTGTTTTTACAAAACACCAACCGTGTTTTAAGTCGAGACACACTACTAGAAATGAGCAAAGGCTATGAGCGTGATCCTTTAGATAGAAGTATTGATATATGCATTGGCCGGCTCAGAAAAAAAATTGAGCCCGATCCCTCTAATCCAATTTACCTAAAAACAGTTTGGGGCGCTGGCTACCTGTTTTCAGTTGAAGACTAGCTTACTAGCCAAATGAGTCTATTCAAACCTAAAAGTTTTTTTTATAAAACCTTATCTGTTATCGCCTTAGTTTCTATTGGCTTTCAGGTTATTGTTTTATCGGCAGTTGCTTATTACATGCTAATTCCTCTAGGCGAAAGGGCAACGGCTGACTTGTCTAGTGTTATTGTGCATGCTGCCGAACGCTGGGGGAAGATAAGCCCCGACCAGCGTTTAGAATTCTCCAAACAAATGCTTATCAAGCATGACTTGGTACTCACCCAAGATAATGATGTTTATGCGCAAAATACCAGTGCCTTGCCTTATTTATATCTACTTGAAAAATCTTTAAATACTCAATACTCAAGCCCTATCAACATAAAATCCAGTATAGATTCTCAGGGAGTAGTCTGGTTTTGGGCTGACATACCAACAAAAAATGAAACCATTAGATTTGGCTTTTCTCGTGCTCGTATCGGCGTTAACCCACCCGCTGCTTTTTTCATTACCCTAATAGTTGGTACGATTCTCACGCTCATTACCACCATCTTTTTGACCAAGCGCCTACTTAAGCCGGTCGACAATTTATATAGGGCGTCTAAATCTATCGGCAAAGGAAATTGGCCAACCCGAATCAAGGAAGAGGGTCCAGAGGAATTTGCTGTACTGACAAGGCAGTTCAATAAAATGAATTTACAAGTTCAAGCCCTACTATCTAACAGAACCACTTTATTGGCAGGCATTGCCCATGATTTGCGCACACCTCTAACACAAATCAATTTAGCTTTGTCCATGTTGCCAAATAATGGTGGCGATGTCGCTTTGTTAGATAGCATTCAACAAGATCTAGACAGTATTAATAATTTGATTAGTGATGCATTAAGCATTAGCTTAGAGCTCACACAAGAGCGGCAAGAGCCAAGCGATGTTGGACTTGTGCTTCGTGATATAGTAGCAGGATTTTCCAAATCAACACCCCAAGTAACTTTCGAACATTCGGCGCGTTCTGACTGCAATCCTTTACTATACCCAATGGCCTTTAAGCGCATACTCACTAATCTAATCACCAATGCCGTTAGATACGGAAACAATAAGCCGGTGAGCATTGTATTAAACTGTAGCAATACACACATAATTGTCAAAGTTAAAGACCGTGGTCCGGGTATACCAAAAGCGTTTAAAGAAAAAATATTCCAGCCTTTTTATAGACTGGAAACATCTAGAAATAGCGCCACTGGGGGTAGTGGACTAGGGCTTGCAATCGTGCAACAATTGGTAGATTCTCACAACTGGAGTGTTTCACTAAACCCAAGAAAAACTGGTGGCACTAGTGCAGTGCTAACCATTGATGTGTAATATGGTGCCGATGGCCAGAGTCGAACTGGCACGAGCGTAGCTCACTACCCCCTCAAGGTAGCGCGTCTACCAATTCCGCCACATCGGCAAAAAATGTTAACGACTTAGTTAGGAATGTCGCTGGTGTCAGACGGTGCTGGTGCAATCATTGGCACATCTGAAGGGGTGATTGAAGCTGCCTGCTCCATAATACTAACAGGTTCACTACTAGCACCATTTTCATTAGTTGCCAAGTAGGCCAATGTTAGGCTGGTTGCAAAAAAACCAAAGGCAACGCTGGCGGTTAACTTGTACATAAATGAATTTGCACCTCGAGCGCCAAATACAGAGCCTGATGCACCTGCACCGAAGGCAGCGCCAGCATCCGCACCCTTACCATGTTGCATCAACACAAGTGCAACTAAACCTAGTGCTAGCATTACATGAACAATTAAAATAATTTGAAATGACATAATTAACCCGCTTTACAAATTTGTAAGAAATCTTCTGATTTTAATGAAGCGCCGCCAATAAGGCCGCCGTCAATATCTTCACAACCAATTAACTCAGCAGCGTTGCCAGGATTCATGCTGCCGCCATATAAGATAGGTGTAGATTGTGCAATATTTGCATCACTCTGCGCTAACATTGAACGAATAAAGGCATGTGCATCCTGAGCTTGTTGAGGTGTCGCTGTAACGCCAGTTCCAATTGCCCAAACCGGCTCATAAGCAATAATAACATCTTTAAAAGCGCCAATACCAACACGATCAATCACCGCTTGGATTTGACGAGAAACAACCGCCTCCATATTGCCAGCTTCTCTTTCTTCTAGTGTTTCACCGATACAAAAAAGTGGCTTTAGATCATTATCAAGTGCAGCCTGCACTTTATCAGCCACAACTTCATCAGTCTCGCCATATAGGCTTCTACGCTCTGAATGGCCAACAATAACGTATTGAGCGCCAAAATCTTTGATCATATCTGCACTCACTTCACCAGTAAAAGCGCCCGATGCATTAACATTTAAGTCTTGAGCACCTAAATGAAGCTGCGAATGTGTGATCAACGCTTCAACCTGAGACATATAAGGAGAGGGTGCGCAAACGATAACCGTTGAATCAACTTCCGCCATGCCGGAAAGAATNCCCATAATTAACGTATTAACCGTTTCTTTCGAGGCGTTCATTTTCCAGTTGCCTGCAACAATAACTTGACGCATAATAACTCTCTTAATAAAAAAGGATTGAATGTTACGCTATTTAACAATAAAAATCAATGGNTAAAGCTTTAGTGTGAAGACTTCGAGCCAAAATAAAGTGCTAGCGATACCATTAAAATTCCAAGTGAAAAATAAACCAAATCCAAGGCACCTACAAATGTCATTGACAAGGACACTTCAAAAAAAGTAACCACCAAAATCATTAAGATTACTTTTGCAAGCTTGGCCTTAAGATCGTCTAGGGAATTAATCACTAACACCTTGGTTGACTGACCACTTTCTTTAGCTTCATCAATATCACTAATAAAAAGCTCGTACAAGCCCAATGCAAAGATTAGTAAAATCGTGGCTAATAAAAACCCATCAATTGATCCAACTGTGTGTGCCACCATTTCAATTTTTAGTGCTTTTTTTGCCTCAGCCGTAGCACCAATATAATCACCCGCATGTGCGATCAAACTGGCCACATCAACTGCAGTAATAATGAACAACATCAAGGAGAGTAATAATGATGAAACCACAGCGGCTAAAACCATTAACCTAGAGCTCCACAACAACTTTTCAAAATACTTTTCTAAACCATTCATCCACTTCTCTCTCAAAACAATATAATGCTTAAGTATATCATTACTTAATTTTAAATACTGCTTATGTCAAAAACTTGGGCTCAATGTTTGGACACACTAAAAGACACGGTACCTTTGTCTGAATATAGTGTTTGGATACAGCCTTTAAAGGCACTTGAAAATCAACACACTTTGTCGTTGCTAGCACCAAATGTCCAGGTTAAAAACTACGTTAGCAAAAACCTAAAGTCTCAAATTAAAAGCGCTGTTGCTCAGCACAACAAAAATCTAAAAATTTTTATTAGCCTAGCAGCGGNCACAAACCCAGATAAACCAAGCTATAAAAAACACTCGACACCTTTATTTGAAGACTACACATTTGATAATTTAGTACTAGGAAATGCCAATCAAATGGCTTATGGTGCTACCAAACAAATTGCTGAAAATATTCATGGCTCGCCCTACAACCCTTTTATTATTTATGGTGGATCTGGTTTAGGGAAAACCCACCTTATGCAGGCTGCAGGTCACTTAGCAAAACTAAAAAACCCAAATACTAAAGTTTTGTATGTGCCTTTAATGGATTTTGTTAGAAATATTACCTCCAGTTTAAGGCACAACACCATTGAAAGCATCAAGGCTTTTTATCAGTCTGCAGATTTGTTACTAGTTGACGACATCCACCTGATTGCTGGCAAGGAAAAATCACAAGAAGAGTTTTTTCATATTTTCAATTTTTTATTTAATGGTAAAAAACAAATTATCTTTACTTGTGACCAGCCACCTAAGAGTATTAAATCNCTTGAAGAGCGATTAAAAACAAGATTCTCTCAAGGCTTAAACCTACATCTAACGCCGCCAGAGCTTGAAATGCGCGCGGCTATTTTATTGAAAAAAGCGCAAAATGAAAAAATTAATATCAATTTAAATGAAGATTTAGCTCTGTACATTGCTGGCCATATTACCTCCAATGTCAGAGACTTAGAGGGTGCCTTATTAAAATTAAAAGCCTTTGTAGATTTTTCTAAAATTGATCAGCAATTCATTTCAAAAGAAACAGTTGACACCGCTTTAGGTGATTTAATCAAGCCTATCATTACAAATATCGATGTAAATGATGTTCAAAAAGAGGTGGCGAAACATTACGCTTTAACGGTTTCTGACCTCAGTTCAAAATCACGCAAACAGCACACAGTATTAGCTAGGCAAATGGCTATTTACATCTGCCATGAGTTAAGTGCTTTATCACTAAATAAGATTGGAAAACAATTCGGCAATAGGGATCACTCAACAGTTATACATGCTATAAAAAAAATCAAGGAAAAGCTTGAAAGTAGCGATATAAAAAATGATTACGAACTAATTAAACTCAAATTAGCTAACTTATAAACGATGGTTTTACACAGGCAGGTGGATAACAGTAATAACTTTGATGAAAAACAAATTTTATAACCATATGCACATTTTTTTACATAAAATACTAACAAACTATCAACAACTTAAACGATTAATTTTTAAAGAAAAATACTACTTATCAACCAAAAACAAGCCCTCTAATAATAACAATAACTTTTAATTAAAAGGATTTCCCAATGAATACACAACTAACTGTTAAAGAACTACTTGAACCACTGCAAACAGTTATCGGTGTGGTTGAAAAAAAACAAACTTTNCCCATTCTTTCACATGTACTTATTCAACTAAAAGATAATCAGTTAACANTAACAACCACAGATATGGAAATTGAGATTAGAGCATCTCACCCTATCCAAACACAAGAAGAAATTTCTTTTACTATTTATGCAAAAGATCTTATTGATATTATTAGAAAGCTTCCTGAAACAACTATTATTGAATTTATTATTGAAGAATCAAAAATCTACATTAAAACCAATAAAAATTCTTTTGAATTAAACACCTTTAATCATCAAGATTTTCCTTCTCTACCAAAAATTGAGAATACAGATATCATTAAGGTTAATTGTCAGCAGCTTAAAGANCTTATTGAAAACACTAGTTTTTCAATGGGAAATCAAGATATCAGAGCTTATTTAAACGGTTTGTTCTTTGAAGTAGATCAAAATAAAATCACAGTTGTTGCTACTGATGGTCATCGATTATCTATAGGTGAAATTAAACAACTAAACAATTTATCTAATAAAAAAACTGTTATCTTGCCAAGAAAAGCAGTCTTAGAGCTGACTAAAATATTAAGTAAAAGTGAGCATAGTGAGGTTGATATTCATTTATCCAATAATTATTTTTATTTAATAAGTAATAATACAACAATTATTAGTCGGCTCATTGATGGTAATTTTCCTAATTATTCGCAGGTTTTACCAACAGATTTTGAAAACACCATTATTATCGATCGACTAGAATTTTTAAATTCATTACAACAAGCTTCTATTTTTGTTGAAGAGCGTACAAAAGGTGTTAAGTTAGTTTTTAAAAATTCACAATTAAACATTTTCTCGCATTCTGAAAGAGGACAAGCCAAAACTCAAATTAGTACTAAAAATTTCAATAAAGAAATTGAGATTGCTTTTAATATTCATTACTTAATTTCTATTTTAGAAAAACTACAAACTAATGAAATAAACATGGTGGTTCCTGGTGGAGAAAATCAATCTTGTATGTTAAGCAGCCCTAATGATGAAACTTATCAATACGTTGTAATGCCAATGCGTATTTAAACATTGTGGCAATTATTCGAAAACTGGCCATCACCCAGTTTCGTAATCTTNATCAACAATACATTGAACCAGGTGAGCNGTTAAATCTTTTTATTGCTAATAATGCACAAGGTAAAACTAGCTTAATTGAGGCAATTTATTATTTAGGTCATAATCGATCTTTTAAAACAAAATCTTTAAAAGAGTTAATTCAACTACAACACCAACAATTTCAATTAGATGCTAAGGTTGACGAATCCCGCATTAAATTAGAAAAATCCAAACAAAAGACTCAAATAAATATTGATCAAATTCGACTAAAAAATAGTAGTGAATTATCTAAAGTTCTACCTATTCAAATTATCACCCCTGATAAAGGATTTATTGTTAATGGCACCCCAAAAAACAAACGATCTTATTTAGATTGGGGAGTGTTTCACGTGGAACCAAGTTTTTTATTAAACTATAAAAACTATAATAAAGCGTTAAAAAATATTAATACTTTATTGTCACAACAAAAAAATCAAGAATTAGATTA
>JGI26381J51731_1000543_pt1 | contig 20248 bp, 22 predicted proteins | sample SaaInlV_165m_DNA_3_FD_51731 | JGI IMG/M metagenome (IMG submission 51731) | reverse complement strand
CTCTTCTCTATCTACTTTTGACAATAACAGCTTTTTGGCTATAAATCAAGAGATTTGGCTTACTGTGTGGATAGGGCAAAAGCATTGACAAATATGGTGCATATGCTATAGTAAGACTAAGTAGAGAGTTATTTTTAGTTTAATAAATTTTATTCGGTCAGGAGCCGAGGAAGGAGGATGTTATGAAAGTTAAAAGATTTATAACAATACTCATGTCTCTAATACTCCTGATTGGAGTATTGAGTGGGTGTGCGACTTACAGGCCAATAAATAACAATACGGGTAGATATTATTGTCCTGTGCATATGGTCCGTTATTCACAGCTTGGTAGTCACGGTGGTACTAAGTGCCAGAAACAAAGCAGTTCTGTGTTGTATTCCCAAACCAATGTTATAAACATGGATGCTGGTGCAGGAATCTGTAATAGCTGTGGTAACTACGGATGTAATGGTTCGTGTAAGAAAAGTAGCGGTTTAGCTCTTTTTAATTTCAATATTCAGTCCAATGTTGTAAGAGGGCGCTATTGGCCATCAAGAAGAAGGCTTATATATTATAATAATGTATATAGTGGAAGGCGGATTAATTACTTGGGCAGTAATTGGGGTTGGGGAAATTCTAGACATAGAAGATCTAGGTCCAATAGAAATTGGAACACTGGATATCGAGGTTATGTACGATAAAAGGGAAGTGAGATTCGCGAGAAACTCATTTCCCTTTATTTACGTCTAAAAAATGATAAAGTTAGTTTTATGATATCTAAAAGTTTAAAAGAAACACAAAAGCTGGCAAAAGAATTTGTGGGAAATATTAAAGCTTCTGATAAAGGCTTAGCCTTTGTGGTGGCAATGCATGGAGACCTTGGCTCTGGTAAAACGACCTTTGTAAAAGCTGTGGCAAAAGCGTTTGGTATAGAGAACACTGTTACTAGCCCGACTTTTGTTATAGAGAAGATTTATAAATTAGAGAATCAAGAGTTTGATAACTTAATCCATATAGATGCATATCGGTTAAAGAGTGGCGAAGAGTTAAAGACTATAGGCTGGGAAGAGGTATCTAAGAACCCTAAAAATATAATATTCATAGAATGGCCAAATAATGTAGAAGATATCCTACCTGAAAGTAAGCAAGAAATAATCTTTAAGTTTGTGGACGAAAATACAAGAGAGATTGAGGTTAAATAAATATTTTTGTTGCGAATATGTCTAAATATGTTACAAATGTAACGGAATTAATTAATTTTAATAATCTTTTAAGGAGGGTATAAAAATGAAAATTTTGCATAAAAACCTTCCTAGATTGGTAAGGTTAGCAGCAGATTGGAAAATTAAAGGTAATAGTATTGTTTTACCGCAACATTATGTACCAGATGGCGTTGTCGTTGGTTCAGATGAGTATAAGATATTTTTATTTTATTTTTGTTTTTTGACACCTAGATCACACAGTTCTGTATTGATCAAAAAAATAGATCTATTAATAAAAGACGGCATAAAAGTAGAGCGTCTTTTTGATGAACTTACTCTTACTTCAGAAAGACATATTCCATTTTTTAAGAGACAAATAGGCTGGATGAAGAAATGCCAGGAATCCTTAGGAGGAATAGAAAATATTTCAAGATTTGATAGTGATTACGAATCTGTTGATGAGTTTATTAAGTCCAAATCTTTCCCTGGCTGGGGTCCGAAGTTGTATAGCCTATATAGGATGACATTAGAAGAACTAGTTAGTATCAAGGCTCCGGATGATACTTTTCCTGTTGATGTGCATACCATATCAATGTTGAGTAAGTTCGGAATCTTTAAAATGGAGGGACATAGTAGGTGTATAAAGACGGTAAGCAATTATATTAGGAGAGAAATCTCTATCTTTCTGAAAGAAAAAGATTTAAAAGCTTGGGAAGTACACAATCCCATCTGGTATTTAGGTTCTGTTTGTTGTGCGGCTTGTACCAAAGATAATCTGTTGTGTAAGATTGATTTTTGTTCCAGAGAACACAGCAATAGTAATTATTGGAGAGGGATATTAAAAGCTTGACAAATAGCCTTAAAGATGCTATTATATAAGCATCTTGTTCTTTTACTTTTTTAATTTTCATCTCTTGAAAGGGGACCGAAAATGAAAAACAAACTATCTATATTTTTACTAGTAGTTGTTGTATCTCTATTTTCTTTTTCACAAGTAATGTTTGCTGATGACGTAAGTGATCTTAGGCAAGTATTAAAAACTTGCGAAGGAGAAATTGAAGCAAGGGGTTATGTTGGCACCTATGAATCACAGAGTCCTATAAAAATAAATTATAGCTTTGGTGATAGACACTGCGGTGCTTTATATGTAAATTACAGTGGCGAAGACGTTCATGTCCTTGGACATTACCTTGGAGAAGACAAGGAGCTAATAACACAGTTCCTGCAACTCTCTGGAGTTACAAAGGAACAAATTCTTAAATCTTTTCCTGTATTGGAATAGGAGTAAGAGAACAAGAGTAAGGATTTAGATTTTACTGAGGGCTGGACTAATTTCTATTAGTTTTCAGCCCTTTTTCATTTATGGTAAAATTGGTATATGAGTAATAAGAAAAATCCGCCAGCTGGCGGAGAGAAAAAGAAGTTAGTACTCCTTGATGCGCATGCGATACTGCATAGGGCGTATCATGCATTGCCTGATTTTACGTCCGACAAGGGGGAGCCTACTGGTGCGCTCTACGGTGTCTCTGCAATGCTCTTGAAAATAATTGACGACTTAAAGCCGGACTACTTAGTAGCATGTTATGACTTGCCAGAGCCGACATACAGACACGAAGTGTACGAAGACTACAAAGCAGGACGCGCAAAAACAGACGACGACCTTATAACTCAGATTAATCGTTCACGAGATATTTTTGAAGTATTTAATATTCCGATTTATGAAAAAGCAGGCTTTGAAGCAGACGACGTACTCGGAACCATCGCACATCAAGTCAGAAATAAAAAAGATATTGATGTAATAATCGCATCTGGCGACATGGACACACTTCAGCTTGTAGATAATAAAAAAGTTCGTGTATATACACAAAAAAAGGGGATAAAAGAAATAGTAATTTATGATGAAGACGGGGTTAATGAACGCTTTGGTTTTGGCCCAAAGCTTTTAACAGACTATAAAGGACTGCGAGGCGATCCGTCTGACAATATCCCAGGTATTGCCGGTATTGGAGAGAAGACAGCGACTATTTTAATACAAAATTTTGGCACTATAGAAGAGATGTATAAAGTGCTCAAAAAAGACAAAAGTAAGTTTGAAAAAGCTGGTATAAAGCCACGTATTGTAGGGCTTCTAGAGGAAAATGAAGAAGAAGCATTGTTTTCTAAAATGCTTGCAACTATACGACTTGATGTACCAATAGACTTTAAAATACCAGAGAAAAACTGGAGGGAAGCCCTTGAAATTGAGGGAATATTAGAGCTGTATCAAGAGCTTGGTTTTAGGACATTGTCGCAAAGGATTAGGGGAGAATTTGGTGCTGCGGTAGATGTAGAAGAAAGTGTGGAAGAGAATCCGCCAGCTGGCGGAGAAGAAGTATCAGAGATAGATATTAAAAAAGTCGGTATAGCGCTTTGGCTTTTGCATTCTGATACTACAAACCCTACACTTGAGGATATTCTACAATTTGCAAATGAAAAAAAGTTTGAAGATGCACAAAAATATATCTATGCAGAAATTAAAAAACAAAAACTTGAGAAAGTTTTAAACGACATTGAGCTTCCGCTCATTCCCGTCATAGAAAAGATGGAAAAAAGAGGTGTTCTCATAGATAAAAGTTATCTAAAGACACTTTCAAAAGATTATCATAAACAATTATCTGCCCTTGAGAAGAAAATTTACAAACATGCAGGAGAAGAGTTTAACATTAACTCGCCAAAACAGCTCGGCGTCGTACTTTTTGACAAATTAGAGCTTGCACCAAAGAACCAAAAGAAGACAGGTACTGGTGCACGGTCCACTAAAGAGTCAGAGCTTCAAAAGATGAAAGATATGCACCCTATAATCAAAGAAATCTTTGCATATAGAGAATTACAAAAACTTCTTTCAACTTATATAGACAACATTCCAGAACTTTTAGATAAAGATAATCGTTTGCATGCAAAATTTATACAGACAGGTACGACAACGGGAAGGATGTCTTCACAAAACCCTAATCTGCAAAACATACCAATACGCACAGAGCTTGGTAGGAAGATTAGAGACGCTTTCATTGTAAGTAAAGGATACAAGCTCGTCGCGCTTGATTATTCACAGATAGAACTTCGTGTTGCGGCATTTCTCTCAGAAGATGAAAAACTTATAGAAAACTTTAGAGAAGGTGGTGATATTCACACGATAGTTGCGTCAGAGGTGTTTGGTGTACCGATAGATAAAGTAGACTCTGAAATGAGAAGAGAAGCAAAAGTGATTAACTTCGGTATTCAGTACGGCATGGGAGTGAATGCGCTTAAAGAAAACTTAGGAACAACACGTGCCGAGGCACAGAAATACCTAAATGAGTATTTTAAAGTATTCTCAGGACTGTCTCACTATATGCATGAGATAAAGCTAGATGCGGCGCGTCTTGGCTATACAGAGACGTATTTTGGCCGAAAACGCCACTTTGAGGGGATTAATTCACGTATTCCATATATTAGAGCTATGGCAGAGAGGATGGCTATAAATGCGCCTATTCAGGGTACGCAGTCAGATATTATAAAGATAGCGATGGCGCGTATTGACGACTATCTTATAAAAGAAAATATCTCAAAAGACGCACAGCTTTTACTCCAAGTACATGACGAACTCGTGTATGAGATAAAAGAGAGTAAAGTAGAAGAAATCTCAAAAGAAATAAAAAAGATAATGGAGTCAGTGATTAATCCTAAAGATATTTATGACATAGAGCTTTTGGCGGATGTATCAGTAGGGGATAATTGGGGTGAGATGAAAAAAATATGATTTATTTATTACACGGAACAGATGTTATAAAATCGCGTAAGAAACTGCACGCACTTTTGGATAGTATGTTTGTAAAAAAACCAGATGCGTCTTTTGTTCGTGTAGAAGCAGGTGAGTTTGATGAAAATAGACTTGAAGAATTTGTAGGAGGGCAGGGGCTTTTTACAAATAAATATATAATAGTGTTTGATAATCTGTTTTCTGATAAAAATACGAAAGACACACTGCTGAAAAGTCTAAAAAAGATTTCAGAATCGCCCAACATCTTCATCTTCCTTGAAGAGAAGCTAAATAAAGCTGAACTTAATAAGTTTGATAAATATGCAGAGAAAGTGCAATCTTTTCAACTTGGGAGCCCGGCTTCCAAGTTGGATAAATTTGATATTTTCTCTTTAGCTAATGCATTAGGTAGGAGGGACAAGAAGAATCTTTGGGTTTTGTATCAAAAGGCAAAGATGAATAATATTGCAGACGAACAAATACACGGCATATTGTTTTGGAAGATAAAAAGCTTAATACTCTCTGCAAGAGGTGGTGTTTATTCACAGACAGAACTTAAAAAACTTTCAAACTTATTGGTGTCTGTATACCATGACACACGTAAAGGAATCCATGAGATGGATAATGCAATGGAGAGATTTATTTTAGGGATATAGATTTGAATAAAAACGTTATATATTGTATAGTTCTATCTGTATCCGCCCGTAGCTCAGTTGGTAGAGCAGCTCCCTTTTAAAAAACAACTAGACCTACAAAGTGATGAATACGGCTATAGTAAGCCAAAATAATGACTTTTGAAAACATGGTTGATTTCCACTTGGAAGGGAGTAATCAACCAAACAATAATGACACCATCTTCCATTGATTAATAATAAAAATGGAAAATGAAAATAAATGAACTACATACTGCATTCTGTCAGTATAAATCTACAATTAGAAATCATCAAGATAGTACTATTTACAATAGTAAGGAGGCGCTGAGACTCTTTCTAAAAATTATTCCTGAAATTGAGCATATCGAGCAAGTATCTTTATTAGATGCTCAAAAATTTTTTTATTGGGGAAGAGTAGAGAAAAAGTGGAAAGCTTCAACATTTATCTCCTATCTTAAACAACTAAATGTGTTTTTTAAGTGGGCAGTTGAAAAAAAGTATATTCAGAACAATCCCTTTGAAGAAATAGAAAAACCAAGACTAGAGAAAAAACTACCAACTCGATTAACGAAACAAGAAGCATTCAAACTCCTTGAAATGTCAGCTAATCTACCCTACCACACTCGTTTTCAAAAATATAGAAATCATGCTATCTTTGCAACTTTCATCTATACCGGCTTAAGAAAATCAGAATTATTAAGACTCAAACCAAGTGATGTAGACTTAGAAAATATGGTTATCTATATTCACCAAGGAAAGGGTTGTAAAGACAGAGTTATTCCTATTTCATTTCCTTTGAAAAGAATACTGGAAAGATATTTACCAGAAAGAGAGAAATTAAAGAAAACTTGTCCTGAATTGTTTGTTTCTCTTATCAGAGATTGTGGTTTCACAGATCATGGTTTACGATGGGTCGTTAAAAGACTTGAGAATGCGCTGGGTATAAAGTTTTACGTTCATATGCTTAGGCATACTTTTGCCACTTTGATGATTGAAGGTGGATGTGACATTTATTCGCTTTCAAAAATGCTTGGGCATAGCAATATCAGTACCACTACGATATATCTATCTGCTTCTGTGGAGCACCTACGCAATCAAATCAATAAGCATCCTTTAGGTTGTTTATAGAAAAAATAACAGTACTATTACTAAATAAGGAGTGCCTGGTAATTACAAACTATCAAAACAAGAAATTAATTCTTAATTGAACTTGCAAAGAGTTGTTATATAATACTTTTTTTCAATAAAAAGTTGTTACCGTCAGATAAGGGCGTGTTATTTTGTATCGCTTTAAAAAATCAGGTTTCTTGGATATATTTCAATAGTTGTGTCATTCAGAAACTGGTTATCTACGTGTTGGGGAGCAAAGAATAATTAATGGAATACCACATTGCAAGAGTACAGTACTTTTACAATAAACTTGAATATCTAAGAAAAGGACTATATCCTGAATTTGGTGGTAATATTGAATTTGAGTTATATACCTTTTTTGAAGTTTGTTATCACTTAAAAGACTGGATTAAAAAATCTGAAGGCTATAATGAATTTAGCAATGTAGAACAATATATTAATAATACTGCGTGTTTAAGAATATGCGCAGATATTTGCAACAGATTAAAACATAAGCAATTAACTGATCGTAGAAGCAATACTCACATAGGTCATTTCGAGTTACAAAATTCTATCGAAGTTGGACCTAATCCATCTGATGCAAGGTGTACAATACTGTCCGCCGAAATAGATACTGAACTAGGAAAGATATCTTGTTTCGTATTAGCCATTGAATGCATGGAAGCTTGGAATAACTATTTTATAATTAACGGAAAAAATTCAATCTTGGCAATTTGATGCTCATGAATACTCAATACAGCTCTATATTAGTTATCTAATCTCTTTACGGTATTTTTTATTACCCTAGAGGTCACTAATGCCTCTCTTTTAAAACCTTCCTGTATACATTAGCCTCAGCTTAGTGGAAGAGTTCAGGATCAGTTGTTCATGTTCCCTTATTTTCAGAAGAAAGAGAGTCTGGGCTAAGGAAGGTTTTAAATATTTGCTTAGTAAGCATAAGTGGAAGAAAGTAAAACATGTAGAAGTTTAAAAAGTACCTTATCACTTGGATTCTCTATTTTTCTTGACTTCAAAAATAGTAAGCTTTATCATCACAATGCATTCAGTCCTAAAAATACAAAAACTTTTCCACATAGGAGGTGGTGAGGTTGTTCATTAATTAAGTTTATATATACAAGGATGTAACTAATTGAACTTAACCTTTGTAGCGTACATCAAAACTACATTTGTAGCATCTGTCCTATTATCAATTCTTTCAATTTGCATTTTGCAAAATCAAGTCAACGCCCAGGACTTTCTGAAGAAATTAATTAAAGTATTGCCAATCAAGGATGGCAAAGAGTTAAAAGATGAAGGTGATTATCCTTCAGCAATTACAGCATTTACCAAGTCAATCAAGAAAGAACCTAATAACTTTGAAGCGTACTATCAATTAGGACTGCTCTTTGAAGAGGTCATGCATAAATATGATAAAGCCGTGAGTATGTATAAGAAAGTTGTTGATTTATCTGAAGGCGTAGCACCAACGGGTAATGAAGAAGAACTAAAGGAATATAACACTATAATTTCAAATGCAAGAGAGAGTATAGATCGGGCTATTCAAAAGAGGTATGAATCAATAGAGAAACCAAGAGTTTCTGTTTACATAGATGCTAAGCCAAACAAGAAAGTATTTAAAGAACCCAAAAAACATTCATATGGAATATATCAAATAACCAACACGGCAAGCGAATTTAGATTATTAGGCTTTAATAACGACTGGTATCAAGTTAATGTTTTATCCAAGGGTTTAGGGTGGATTTCAGGGAAAGATGTTCTAAGGATTATTCATAAAGAAGCTATAGAAACAAGTCTTTCAGGAAAAGCGGCACAGTATGAAAGGTTTGTAGACCTGTATCCTGATTCAGCTTTTGCTATAGATGCCAAGAAAAATGCTCATAACATATATTACGAATTGGCGAAGGAACAAAATACAATAAGCGGTTATTCCATGTATTTAGAAAAATGTCCTCACGGTGAATATGCAGAAGAATTCAGGCTGAAGAAAGACGAATTAACATTCCAGGATAAAAGATTTATTAATAATCTTGAGAGGTTAAAGTTCTGGCTAGAAAATAATCCTGAAAGTATGTTTCTGGAAAGGGCGAAAACAAGAATTGAGGAATTAATGTTTGCACGAGCTAAACATGAAAGGACTGTTGAATTATTAGAGAGATACTTAGCCAGATATCCTCAAGGCAAATTTGTAGCTGATGCAAAGCAAATAATTGAAGATGTAAAATATGAGCAATCAGAACATACCGATACTATAGATTCTTATACAAAATATCTGGATGAATATCCAAATGGTAAATATGTTAAAGATGCAAAACAAGGAATTGACGAAAGAAAGTTTAGTAACTTATTACAAAGTAAAGATATTGAATTACTGGCTAAAAACCTAAAGATTGAGAGAAATAAAAAGCGTGTTGAACTTTTAAATAATAGAATTGAAGAATTATCTTTTAGTAATGCAACTAAAGCAAATACAGTTGAAGTATATAGAAAATTTTTAGAAATATATCCTAATAGAAAATTTTATCAAGTGGCAAAAAATAAAATTGGAGAATTGGTTTTTAAAAGTGTTAAGAAAATTGGAACTGTTACTGAATACAGAAAATTTATCAAACAATATCCGGAATGCAAATATGTAGAAGATGCAATACTTAGGATTGATCAAATGAATTACGAATACTATCAAAAGGAGAATACATTAAAAGCGTATAAGAAGTTTATAAAAAAGTATCCAGAGAATAGGTATGTTAGTGATGCTAGGCAGGAGATTTCCCGAAGGACACCAGTAAATAAATCGCAAAAAAGGAAATCTGGTGTTTCTATTGGATTAATAGTATTAGGAGTTTTTGGTTGTACTTTCTTAGCTGCATTAGTTGTAAGGCTCAAAGGAGATGTAAGAGAAAAACCTTATCATGGGTTAGAAACCGATCTGACAGAAGAACCGATTGCAAAACTAAATCGTAATGTAAAAGTTGTTTATGCTAAATCTTGTCCGAGTTGTGACAATGTAACAGTTTCAAATAAGCGGTCTTGTATCTGGTGCGGTAAAAACATATCAAATCTCTAAAGTTGAGGCTGTCTAGGTTTTAGTCAATTTAGGATAAGAATTGCCAGACGTGGCACAAAAAAATATCTGGAGCAGCAGCATTTGTTTTTTTAACAAAAGTACTTGATTTATAAGAGGTTTTTTGGTATTTTCTAGCAAGATAGTGCACTATTTCGTACTTTCTTTTAATATTTCGCAATATTGTTTGCTAGACAAAACTAAGAAAATAAGGGTGGCTTAATTGGGAAAACATATACAGCATAATCATTTAAAAAAGATTCGTATAGCAGCAGGACTATCGAAAGCAGCCTTAGCAAGGTTGTCAGGAAAAAGTATAACTACCATTCGTGACATAGAGGAGCATATACGAGGAGGTAACCCTGAGACAAGAAACTCTCTTGTTGCAGGACTAAACAAAAGCAACAATATATCAAAAGAATATACATTTAGAGAGGTTTTTCCTTAAATATTTACTTAATTTTGGCTTGTAATTGCCGATAAAGTACATAGTAGGCTTTTAATATAATGTTTCGTTGAAAGTAAAAAACATTAATATAAATTAACATCACCCATATAAATTTACCAAATCAGACGCGCTGGTAATCACTTGAAAATAGTGATATTGTAATTCGAGAAGTACTGTTATTTGGGAACAAGTATTGTCCCTACCTTTGTTGATTACTAAGTGGCAATGGTTCTGCTGCTTATCAATTAGTCAGTAGTTATTTTTACTTCATATATGAAGTAAAAATTATCTGCTAGCTAATCTTTTAACAGGAGGGAAAAATGAAAAAAATCAAATCACTTTTTGGCAATACTAACATAAAAAAAATAAACGAGGTCGAGAAAAGAAAAGCTGTAGCTTCTTTGAAGAAGTGGTTAAAAGACAGCTCTGACCAAAATACAAAGACTATATTGCGCGGTAATAAAGAGTATTCATTGAATGATGTAGCTAAAGAAATAGATAAAGGTAGTAAGATAGGAAACGAATTAATAGAGTCATGGATAGACCTAAGAATAAAGATTTGATTATTCAAACTTTTTATTAAAAAGGTAAGCAACGCTTACCTTTTTAGTTTATGGATATTTCATGCCATACTGTGACTTGGGATCGGATAATTTAAGTGTTTTTTGAAAGCCATACCACTATCAATTGGTCGGAATGAGAAAAGGGGAGTATGTGTGACTAGTATCAATGATAACGTAGAACGTATATCAGAATATGATGTGCTTAAACGAAGTAATCTAAAACAGCTCAAGGAAGAGACGGGCAATTTCAATTGGACAACAGAAGATTATGCCTATCCATACAATGGGGCGAAAAGAACAATTTTTACTGCTTCTGGCCATATCCCTTTATGTGATTTTCTCAAAGTTTCTTGCAGTAAACAATGATCAAGCAAAAAAGACTTTGTTTAGGTATCGCCAAGAGTTTGAATCTAGCGTTTTAGGTCTTCAGCACTACCATAATATTGATCCATATGAATTTTATGACGCTGTTTATGGAAGTTTAGACCTAAGTAAAATGTCTCCATACGATGGTCTTGCAGACTCTTTACGGCGCCTCTCAACTAAAGTATCATTGTACGTTTTAACTAATTCAAATAAAAGTTTTACCAATAAGGCTATCAGCCTTTTGAATTTAGATAATATATTTACAAAAATAATTACAGTGGAGGATAATGGTTTTATTCGTAAGCCGAATAAGGAAGTTTATAACGCTCTTTTTACAAGACATTTAAGGATGCCCCCAAGCAATATTGCAATATTTGATGATATTGCATCAAATCTTAAAGTTGTCCAAAAGATGGGGGTAGTTACTGTTCTAGTAAGCAATGGTTTATGCCAGCCTCCTTATTTTTCTGATCTCCATACGGGTGAAGAATTCAAAGGCAAACCGGATTTTGTTCAATACTCAACTCATAATATTTCTGGATTTATTAACCTGGTTTCTTCATAGGATAATAAATCCAGACGCTAAGTATGGCTACTATTTGTTATAGATTTGTTCAAGTTCTTCACGGAATTGTTTCACAGAAGAACATCGCTTTTTGCGGTCAACTTGTAAGGCATAGCAAAAAAGTTTTTCTAGATTAGGAAACGCTGGTATATTAAGCTTTGAGAAAGAGTTATGATTCCCTTCTGAAACGCGTTTTAATTTATCTTCAAAAGAGATGCTTTTTAAATTATCCGATCCATAGAAAGTAGATGTCTTTCCTGTGTATAAAGTAAAAAGAACCGTAGCTAATGAATATACCTCAGATATTTCGTCCAGTAGAATATTGTCTTTTTTCCCTAGCATTTGAACAGCAACTTCTGGAGAGACATAATGTACCAAGCCCCCTTTATAATCCAACTCACAGGAATTGTTATTAATATTTTTTACCAAAGCCCAGTCAATAAGAGTTATGACATTATTATGAGTAAGAAAAAAATGCACTGGTTGCAGGTCACCATGTATAAAACCTGCAGAATTGATTTTTTCTATTTTTCTACATATCTCAATAAAAATCTTTAAAAAAGTAGCAATATTTTTTTCTGAATATTCTTTACGCAACGGTTCTGCCCATTGATATAGGTTCTGCCCATCAATCCATTTTGTTAATAGCCAAGTTACACCATTAAGCTCACCCTGATCAACATAGAGATTATCTGCAATTTCTCCCGCCTGCTTAAGTATTTCTCCCTCATGTTTAATTATCTTAAATGGGTCATATACTTCTACGCCTTCCGGCAAAGAAAATTTTAAGGCATATGACTGCTCCTTGCTATTAACCTTTACAACGGCCATGCCGCGCCTATCGACTATTTCCTCACAGAAACTTAAAGTTTTGTCGCTGAGATTTTTGTGGCCCAGAATAAGGGTATTTACTATTTTTTCTATTTTTTGCATAATTTTATTTTAATTTTAATTCTGATAAACGTTTTCGCCCAAACTCTAAAACAATTTCATACAAGGAGCTTTGTTTAAGCTTTCTAATGGCAGATTCTATTATAATAACATTATCATAGTTATTTTTTACATCATCAAGTAAATAATATGTGTCTGGATCAATATTTATATTATTTACAGAGAACACATTCTGATCATTATCTTCAGCTTTTTCAAATTCTGGTAACAAATTATTGGCTTTTGTAAAGAAACGCCTGTCCTTCTCTTTTATAGCCGATCTAATAGAAATGAAATGAATACTAGGAATTGGGACATCTCTGCCATCGGCGGTTTTAAGTTTTTCTCCAATCCAAAACTTACCATACAAAATACCAGCGTTTAAGTACAAAACCTTCAAGCACCAATGTGGCAAAGATAATAAATTATCTCCATCATGATCGTATTCTTTAGGTACATTAAAAATGACATTCTCACATATTAGTAATTTTTTACATTCAAGTGGTAAGTTTTTGCGTTCATGTCTAAAGATTTCTGTATGTAAAAGACCATAGTAAAAAATAGATTTTTGTAATTCCTCTAAAATAGGTTCTCTTAAGGAATACCTTGAAAAGTATAGTAATCCCTTTCTAAGAGATGGTAAAAGATATGGACAATAACCTGTGCCAATAGAAACCAAATAGTCTTGTAAGGCTACCTCTTTTGAATAAGTGTTTATACGAAACATAGAAATTAACCTAAATTACTTATTGGGTATTTATATCAATTGTTTTATTAATGTCTTCTTCTTTGTCGGGATTATGTGTTTCAATTGCAGGGTTACAGTCCCATGCCATTAACATTTTTCCTGTTGAAATATAATCATTATAAGCCTCATTGTCTAGTTTGCCGCAGGGAGAGGTAAACCATATTTCAGAAAGCTTTCCGTATTTTTCTTCATAATGGCCTGTCCATTGTATAATTCCTTTACCATTATTTTTCTCATGACCAACATCACAACCTATTGCATTATGGGTAAATTCCTTATATTCCTTTGGTTTCTCTAATAAATCGTGCCAAACAGAATCTACTATACATGATGGCATTAGTACTAGTTCGTTGGTTTTCTTAGAATATGATTGTGCCACACGAAAAAAACGTGTGAGCTCTAATCTCCCCTGTTCCATTACCTCCGTAGCAATATTATGTTTTTCCACATTTACTATCCTTTCTTTATTAACAGTTTTTAATAAAAATGTAAAAACCATACTAAACAGCACTCTAAATTGTATCGTACTGTTTTTACCAGTCAATCAAAAAGATAATATTAATTATGTATAAATTTATGATAAGTTTTCTCATATCTTTAAAAACAACAAACTAACGTACTTTTGTAAATACCGCTTTACACCTAAAAAGGCTACACTTATATTCTTTCATACCTATTAACCATGTATTTTTGTATTTTATTATCCATACTATAGTGGTACTTGAGGTCAAATACTGTATGTGATCCTTTTCTATATATCTGCATTGTATACAGAGCATATCATCCTAAAGGGCTCGCCTGAAGGCGAGGGTGTTACTCCCAAAGAGGGACATAAAGAAGGAAGTAGAATAATCTACTTCCTTCCTAAACTCAACTAACATTTTTTGTTTCTGTCACTATTTTCCGAATAATAACCACCTGAAGGAATAAGAATCATATTATCTATTACTTTAATTCCTAATATCTCTCCACACTTCTTTAACTTCTCCCAAATCTCTAAATCTTGGCAAGACGGGTCAAGACTGCCACTAGGGTGATTATGTACGGTAATAATACCCTTTGCGCCGTTTACGATAGCCTTTTTGAACACCTCTCTGGGATGTACCAAAGAACTATCGGCAACGCCAATAGAGATCAATTCTTTCTCAATAACCATATTGCGAACATTCATATGAAGTATCCAGAAACATTCTCTATCAGCCTTTGCCTCTTCTCTCATAACCTTTGCAACAGCATCAGGAGAACAGACGCTCTCCCCTGATGCCTCTTTTACTCTTAAAAGCTTTAGATCCATATTATTTTCCCTCCTTTCATATTTAAAGAACTATTTTTTTCAGTCTATCTTTCTCAGTCCTTCCTAAAAAGAGAGGTAAAGTTGTCTGTAGAGAGGGTTTTTCCATTCTTTAATTAGTATAGGTGTAGATTTATGATTTATAGATGATTGAATTAAACAATAAAGACTCCGTCACCCATTTTGCCGTAACCAATTATCGTAATATTAGGAAAAGATTTGGGATTAAGAAAAAAGACAGAAGTGGTCATATGTATATAATAGGAAAGACAGGAGTAGGAAAATCCACACTGATAGAAAATATGGTTACCTCAGATATTAAGGAAGGGCATGGAGTGGCTCTGATTGACCCTCATGGAGACTTGGCTGATAATATTCTCGATTTTGTTCCAGAAAGCAGAATACAGGATGTTATATACTTTAATCCGGCAGATATAGAATATCCCATTGCCTTTAATCCTTTAGAGGATATTCATCTAGATTATCACCATTTGGTATCTTCAAGCCTTATTTCAGTCCTCAAGAAGGTATGGCCAGAATTCTGGGGGCCAAGACTAGAACATATCCTGAGAAACTCTATCATGGCTCTTTTAGAGAATCCTACAAGTACCTTACTTGATATGCCAAAGCTCTTAACTGACAAAGAATATAGAATGATAGTCGTGGCAAGCATTACAAATCAACAAGTTAGAGAGTTTTGGCTCTTTGAGTTTGAGAAGTACTCAGCCAGGTTTAGATCAGAAGCCATCTCACCTATCTTGAATAAAATAGGACAATTCCTAACAAGCATTCCATTAAGAAACATTGTAGGTCAGAAAGAAAATACCTTTGATCTGAGGAAGATAATGGATGAGGGAAAGATTCTGATAGTCAACTTATCCAAAGGCAAAATTGGAGAAGACAATAGCTCTCTTTTAGGAGCCATGATGATTGCCAAGATTCAGCAAGCTGCTATGAGCCGGGCAAATATACCTGAAGAAAAGAGGAAGCCCTTTTATCTATACGTGGATGAGTTCCATAATTTTCTCACATTATCCTTTGCAGACATTTTATCAGAGTCCAGAAAATACGGATTGAGTTTAGTCCTTGCACACCAATACATCGAACAGCTAGATGAAAAGATAAGAGCAGCTGTCTTTGGCAATGTAGGGACGCTAATCTCTTTTAGGGTAGGGGCCGAAGACGCTAAATACCTATCCAGAGAATTTTACCCAGTCTTTGATCAGACTGATCTTGTCAATCTCTCTAACCACCACATCTATTTAAAACTAATGATTGATGGTGTTACCTCAAAACCCTTCAGCGCAACCAGCCTTCCTCCTAGAGGAAGTGTGGTGTCTTACAAAGATGAGATTATTAGATCAACAAGAGAAAAATATACTAAGACAAGAAAAGAGGTAGAGAGTGAAATGGAGACTATATTTGAAGGTGATGAAAAAGGTAAAGATGAAAGTGTGCAAGGTCGGTTGTTTTTATAAAAAAAATACAAACTAATTCTTAGATTATGAATATTCGTATAGCCTACAATCAGTTTATTCTAGAGTGTAAAAATGGAACATTAGAGAAACGCTCTGATAGAACAATACAGAATTATGAATTATCATTTGAACTTCTTTTAAAATGGTTTCCACTTAGAGATACTGTTGATTTAGATGAAGGTCTGTTAAGAGGATTTTTTAGAAGAGGAGAATTAAAAAGAAAGTGGAAAAATTCAACACATGTAACTTATAGAAAAAATCTTAACCAGTTTTTTTTGTGGTGTATTAAAAACAATTATTTGGATAAAAATCCATTACAGGAAATCCCCATACCTAAAATACTAGGGGAGATACCAGAGTTTTATGATGATGAAGAAATTGAAAAGCTACTATATCACATTTCAATGCATTCATACTCCGATTTAGAAAGAGCTAGAAATACTGCAATGTTTGCGGTTCTACTAATGACCGGAGTAAGACAAGGAGAGTTACTTAATTTAAAAATAACTGATGTAGATTTCAAGTCAAAGTGTATTCGGGTAAGAGCTATTACTGCTAAGAACCGCGAACCAAGAGTCTTAATGATGACATACCGACTTCAGGAGATATTAGAACATTATTTGCAGGAAAGAGAGAAAAATAGAATTGATAGCTACTTCTTTTGGATTTCTTCAACATACAAAATAGGATTAACGGTTCATGGATGGAGACATATGGTAAGGAGACTTACAAAAGAGATTGGTTTTAAGGTAAAAAGTCATAAATGCCGTCATACTTTTGCTACAAAATTTTATCAAGGAAGTCGTGACATTGTTTCTCTCCAACAAATACTTGGTCATAGAAAAATAACAACGACTATGATTTACACGCAAGTACTTCCAGAAAACACAAAAATATCACTTGAAAAAAACCCCATCAATGATATTTTTTAATCATTCTTTTCATTAAGGAATTGACACTTTGTGAGGTTTTCTCTCTGTTACAAAACGCCTGTTAACATTGACTAAAAAAGTATAATTCTATACTATCATACATACAGTAGTGAGCTTTAAATGCAAACTACTAATTATCAGAGTATCGATGGAGGTGGTCATCCATTATTGTTAAAAATACGTCTTAAAATCATCATTTTTGTTTTGAATAAGGCTAAGACTAGCCATATTTAAACACCCGCCCGTAGCTCAGTTGGTAGAGCAGCTCCCTTTTAAGGAGAATGTCGTAGGTTCAAATCCTACCGGGCGGACTATTTTAAAGCGGTAAATCAATCGCGAAAGCTCCTGCACCTGAGACTATAAGGGAAAGAGAGATGATTAGTATAAGGATATAGAACATCTTGCTGTATTTTACTACTTTGTCGAACTCTTTATATAAGAATTTGGCAAACAATGCATCCATGGCAATAAGCGCCCCTGCGATAGCTGCACCTTGTGTAAAGAGCCCTACTATAAGAAGCAGTCCTGTAACTATCGCAAATCCTCCGCCAAACAGTATAGAAGGCTTTGCGATTTTAGGCCATTTGTTAGAGAGTAGAGCTATTGCTGCAACTCTGTCTTTAAACAAATAAGAATATCCTATCCATATGAACATCACTCCTAGTGCAATACGCAATATAAACGGTGCAAGGATTTGTAAGAATAATAAATCTGGAAATATATTTAACATTAATATATTATAACATTCATGAATAATAAAACATATTTAATACTTCATAATATAAGAAGCGTACAGAACGTAGGTGCTATCTTTCGTACTGCAGATGCCGCAGGTATAGATAAAATATATCTGACAGGTTATACCCCAACTCCACTTGATAGGTTTGGAAGAGAGAGAAGTGATGTCGCTAAAACCGCATTAGGGGCACAAAAAAATATTGATTGGGAGTATTCAAAGACAGTAACTTCTGTAATTAATAAATTAAAGAAAGATAAGACAGAGATAATAGCTGTTGAACAATCAAGTAAAGCAATAGATTATAAAAAAGTAACAATAAAAAAGAACACAGCGTTTGTGTTTGGTAATGAAGTAAAGGGTCTTTCTAAGGCTGTTTTGGATAAGAGCGACCAAATAGCTCAGATTAATATGCTAGGTAAAAAAGAATCGCTCAATGTGTCTGTCACAGTGGGGGTGTTTTTGTTTCGGATATTAAATATTTAGTAAGTGTAAGTGTCTACAACTTTACCACTACTGTCTATAAGTCTTATCTCTTCTCGGCTTTTTCTCCAGAGTTCAGTATTTCTTCCTAGAAATACTCGCCACTCTTTTGTGAAGAAATCTAAGTCGTTCCTGTGTTTTTTAACACAGCCTGTATAATTTAGAGTATCAGAAACAAACTCGCTACATTGACTTGATGTGCCTAGTGGAAAAGCGTCTACTACCATTTCACACCTACTAATCTTGTCTACAAAATCTTCACACACATTATCAGTTATAGGAATGCTTGAGACGATGTCGTCAAATTCGTCATCGGAGTGAGGACATTTTTTAGATAATTTGGGAAAGAAGTCTTGAAACTGTTCTTGATAACCGCTACATTTATTGATTTTGAAGGACGCGCCAAGAGGAGAAAATCCTGTTGATATAACTACTGTTTCACCCGGGGAGAGCTTTAAAGCTGGCTCAGAGTTTACTAATCCAGACCTATACACCTCTGTCGCTCCGCCTATTGTGACTTGGTTTTTTGATATCATGCTTTCAAGCTTCCACCCTGTTATTGAAACCTTTTCTTTGTTTCTGCTTGATGCAGTCAGGGTTATATATTCTTCTAGAACAACACTCTTCTTTGGTCCTGTGGAACTGCTTTTAATACTAATTTTATTTTCAAACTCTGATATCTCTATAGTTGTTTCGTCTTGTCCTGTATCTGCAGTGCCTTCGCTACCAGTACCTACTTTAACCTGTGTACCACCACCAACATTGATTTCCCCATATGTTCCTCCAGAATCAAGTGGAGCAGGTGGCTTTATGAACACTCCTTGGTTACGCGCTCGCTCTGGGCCACCAGTAAACACCCACACAAAACCAAGTGCAACGATAATGAGTATTACAAATATTAAATCTCCTTTTGCTCCCATAATTAATTATATTTAAGGTTTAAAGATATATGAACTTAATTCTTCTTTTGCTACTTGCGTGTCACTCCAAGGTGTCTTCTTTCCATTTGCTTCCATTATGTACGGATCAGTGCCTTTCCCTGTTATTAATACTATATCTTTTTCCTTAGCTAATGTGAATGCTTTCTTTATAGCATCTCTTCTATTTAGTATTATTTCAGCCTGCCTGTCGGCAGGCAGGGTGTCTCTCTTTATACCTTCTTTCATTTCTTTAAGTATTTCCATAGGGTCTTCATCGTAAGGGTCTTCATTGGTGAGAATAATATGCTCACAATATTTGTCTGCAATACTTCCCATATCTGGCCGTTTCCATTTGTCCCTTCCTCCGCCAGTGTTTCCTAGTACACAAATCTTGTCAGATTTATCAAATGCACCATAGAGCGCTTCAAGAGATTCTTTTGTGTGCGCATAGTCTACTATCACTGTGAAGTTTTGCCCTTCCTCTACTCTCTCAACTCTACCTTTGGCTCCTACAAATTTTTCAACAGCACTTCTTATGGTTTGAGTGTCTATGTTTTGCGTCTTTGCAAATTCCATTGCAGAAAGTGCATTATAGATATTAAATGTACCTACAAGTTTAAGATGCATTTTTAATCCGTCAAAAGTTATCTCTGTGAATTTTTCTGAAAGCATGTATGGTTCCGCACTTTTGAGTGAGAATGGTATTTTATTCTGAACTTTAATATTTAAAAACTTCTCTCCGTGCTCGTCGTCACTATTAGCGATGATTGTTTTGTTTTTCTTCGGTGAGCTTTCAAGTGCTTTGGCAATTTGTAACTTTGCGTTTAGATAGTTCTCGAAAGAGCCATGTGATTCTATATGCTCTGGAGCAATGTTTGTGAAGATAAGTGAATCAAGCGCTATAAACTTATGTCTAAACTGCTTTACACCTTCTGACGTCATTTCCATTACTATATATTTACATTTAGCATCTATAGCACTCCTTAA
>JGI26381J51731_1000523_pt1 | contig 20732 bp, 19 predicted proteins | sample SaaInlV_165m_DNA_3_FD_51731 | JGI IMG/M metagenome (IMG submission 51731) | reverse complement strand
GTTAGTAAATTAAGCATGCCTCGCGATGTGAAGAAAAGCCCTTTATATCCTCTTCCCAGGTGGACTCTAGGTTGTTGATGGATAGAGTGTCAGACTCTATCGCTTCTCGTAGAGTTGGATTCCCATAAAGAAGATCAATAGCTAACCGATCGTTAACAAACTCATAAGCTTTTTTTCTCCATGAAAAATTATCCGGATATAATTTCTTAATGGAAGAGAGCAAAGCTATACTTGTTACAAGTGGTTTGATCTTATTTCTTTCAGTTATGTGAAGTTGAACACCCCCGCATACTGTACCATTCCATTTTTGAAATTGAGGTTTGAAATATTGAGGCCGGAAAAACAACCCCGGAAGATTTTCTTTATTGAGTGTTTTAGCTAAAGTTTCTGCATCAATGTAGGGTGCTCCAACTTGTTCAAAGGGAATAGTCGTTCCCCTTCCTTCTGATAGAAGAGTCCCTTCAATCAGACACATCCCGGGGTATACTGTAGCCGTCGATAAGGTGGGCATATTGGGTGACGGTGAAACCCAAGGAAGACCGGTTTGATCATACCACATGGGTCGTTCCCAGCCTTCCATCGGAATTACCTTTAGATCGCACTTGATACCAAAGTATTCATTGAACAATATTGCCAGTTCACCAATTGTCATTCCGTGGCGGTTGGGAATTGGATATTGTCCGACAAAAGACCAAAACTCTTTTTCAACAAGATTACCTTCAATGGTCACCCCATTAATCGGATTGGGGCGATCGCAGACAATCATCCTTGTATTTGACTCGACACATGTTTTCATGCAATTTGCCAAAGTATAAATAAAAGTGTAGTAGCGTGAACCCACATCCTGAATGTCAAAAACTAAATTATCTATTCCGTTTAAAAGAGATGGGGAAGGAGTGAGCGAAGAAGCGTCAGCTCCATAAAGGCTTCTCACTAGGAGACCTGATAATGGTTCGGTTTCATCGGTGACGAGTGCCATGTCCTGATCGACCCCATAGACACCATGTTCAGGTGCTAATATTGTTTTTAGTTTGAATGATTTATTGTTATGAAACTTGCCGATTGAGGATTGCCCATCACTGGTCAGACTTGTTTGATTTACTACAAGGCCTAATGTGTTTCCGCAGAGATACTCATTAGGGTTGGCTAGTAGTTTTTCAAGACCGAGAGTGACTTGTTTCATTTAGTTGAACCCCGCTTGGTTGAATTTATCTTTCACTTATTGTCTACGTTGCTACTGGATGTAAACTGAAAGAGAAAAGATCCTACTGCCCTCAAAAATTTTATTTAGAGGGAAAAAATTATTAAGGCCTCAACTCTGTGCTGACGAGTCCCTTGTGAGAACGGAGGTTCCTCGTGAGGGAATTATCCGGTTAATCTTATGATTTTTATGGCTTTGGTTTGTTCGACAGGAGCATTCTTTTTGCTGGCAACTCCCATGAGTTTTTTCCAATTTTCTTTTTCCCAGGAGCGGGCTTCACCGTAAAAACGATATTCTCTTTCTTTTTTCTTGAATTGTGGATGATGAGCTATCCACATACCTCTTTCTCTTTTTATCGGGGCCCATTGGTGGCACATTTCGTGGTATACGGTCAACTCCAGAACTGACAGAGGAACAAAATCCTGTTGCAAGCGGGGATGAATTCGAATGAGTCTTTTCTCTGGGTCGTAGGAACCAAACCTGAAAGAGGTGAGATTTTTTTTGTTCACCTTTTTTCCCCATTCGATATTTGCTTTGATTTTTGATCCAAAATACTCAGCGTTAAGTTTGTCGAATCTCTCTTTCAAGTTTACCTTGTAATCGTTCGTAAGGCCTAGAGCTGAGGGGTGTTTGTTTTTCAGTTTTCTCTTACTTAAAAGAGATAAAACTGCTTTCCTTGAACTTGCCGGCAAGTTATTTTTAGACAGAAGCTTCGTGAGTAATGTTTTTTCTAAAGCAGAGATAACGTTCTTTGGAGAAGTATCAAAACAATCAAAGTAATTTTCATTAAACACCTCTACATTGACCACAGCCTCTTGAAGGTCGATTTTTATCTGCCCCATGAAATCAAACCCATCCTTACGGCATCTAAAAACCCTTGAATAAACACGTATGTTTTTTCTGTTTCCCCGAGAGGGGCCAAATATTATGCTGCCTGATCTTGGAGCGTTTTCGGAAGTAATGGCGGGAGGTTTTTTCATGCAAGGTGACCTCTCTATAGAAAACAATATCTTGATTTGTAACTTCCAGAAAATATTACTTTAACCAAGGTGCGGTGTCTATAAGTAAAGTTCTTATGATTTTGGAGTTTAGAGTAAGCTTGTAATGCAGTTTGCTTTCTGTACCGCTTTACAACTATTTAGATTTATTTTAAGCTGAAATTATGAAAACCATGGTCTGGTGGAACTTATTGAAGATTGTATTGATTGCATTCACTTTGTTAACTGGTTTCGCTTGCACAACTGCGATGGAACCAACAGCTGTCAGGACATCCTATAATAGTGCGGCAGATATAGACCTGTTTCTAGCTACCAGTGATGAGGATATAGAAAACCAAGCTCTCGATCGTTTAAAGGCGCATGGCGTTGATTCTGTTCAAGTAAAACAATTTTTGCGGGCCTCACCACTGTCCAACCAGAACCCCGTCGGAGTGCAATCAAACCTAAAACTTAAAATAAACGCGAAAACGTATTCTTACGCGCTCTACGTTCCCGAATCGGCTAAACCTAATATCCCAATGATTGTAGTTATGCACGGTATGGGGGGGAGTGGCGCTAATACAATACATAAATGGATTGAACGACTGGAAAATAAGTTTGTCATTCTTTGCCCTACCTATCCTATGGGGGCATGGTGGTCAAAAAATTCAGAAAATTTTGTCCTGCGGTTGATTCGTGAAATACGTGCTAAATATTCCATTGACCCCAATCGGATTTTTCTTTCCGGACTTTCTAATGGGGCTATTGGTGCTTACCTAATAGGAATGTTTTACCCCGACCAGTTTGCTGGCGTTGTCCCGATCGCCGGAGGTATTACCAAGCGACTTATGTCTTTCTTAGTGAACTTGAATAATACTCCTATGTATATTATTCAAGGGAAATTTGACCCTATATTTCCAATCGANCTTACTCGCCGAACCTACAAAATTTTATCTGATTTTAAATCTCCCGTTATTTTTCGCGAACATAAAGAACACGGGGCAGCNCATGGAGGTCATTTTTTACCAGAGTCTGAGGTCCCTGCCTTGGTTGAGTGGCTTACCAAACAAAAAAGAAACACCTCTCCCAAGGTGGTACGTATAACCAGAGAAGAAAACCATATGAAGCGTGTTTTTTGGGCAAGAGTCAGTAAAGGTTTAAAACTGGCCGCATTGCAAATCCCCGGTCCCGAAATGGAACCTCTCAATATTCATGATGGTAAAATTGCCACCTTATTTGCCATCGATAAGGGAGATAATCGCTTTATAGTAAGAGGGAAAAATGTCTTGGAATTTGAATTGTATCTTTCATCTGATTCTATCGATTTTAAAAAGCCAGTGGTTGTAACTTTTCAATCCATACAGGATAAAGGGGATAAACTTGCCCCAGGTGAAAAGTTTGTGGCNTATAACAAAAAAGTAGAAAAAAGCACGAGCGTTCTTCTGAGAAACTTTAAGGAGTTCCATGACAAAAAATTTCTTTATGATGCGAAAATTACTATTTCCACACAAAACACGGTCAGGTTTGCAGCANCACAATGACTCAGACAATAAATTCTTTACCAGAAAANAGAAGCCATCTCCTAGAAAGATCGAGAGAACTTCTTGGTTGGCCTTTGATTCAAGAAGCTCTTGCAGGATATGCATGTTCTCCCGTGACATCTGAACTTTGCTGCTCACTTGTTCCACACTCAGATATTGACTCCGCAAATACTGCACTCAATACCACGGCGGAAATGGTTGAATTTTTGGNAAGAGAAAATTCTTTTCCTATTAATTCTTTTGAANACTTTCTCCCTATATTTGAAGAGGCTAAAGAAAGAGAGCTTCTAGACTCGGAGCAGTGTCTTTCTGTTTTAAAGCTATTACGTGTCGTTCGGCATGTGCGAAATTCTATAGAAAAACAAGACAGTTTCCCCTTACTAAAATTAGTTAGCAACCCACTCGATCCAGTGCCCTCTTTATACAAAGAATTAGAGCGATGNATTGACGATGAAGGAGTGATAAAAGAAAATGCTTCACCCGATCTCAAGCAGGCTACTCGTGATGTGTTTTCTGCAAAACAAAAATTAGAATCAAAAGTTGGTAAGTATTTTTCTGGTGAAACATACAAAGATGTAATTCAAGACAGTTANCACACAGAAAGGGAAGGTCGGCTTGTCATTCCTGTTAAATCGGACAAGCGTTCGCAAATAGAAGGAATTGTCCACGATAGTTCTGGAAGTGGGCAAACGCTGTATGTCGAACCATCTTCTATCGTNCCATTAAATAATCAACTGAAAATAAATAGAATAGCTGTTGATCGGGAAAAGAAAAAANTTTTACAGTTGCTGACTAAGCAGATAATTGANTCAGGAGAGATCATTTTCTCTAGTATGGAGATTCTCGTAGAACTTGACTTTATTCATGCCCGGGCTAGGCTGGCTAAGGTAATGCAAGCGAGGTTGTGCCCTATTAGACAGGGGTGTGCTTTACAGCTAAATAAAGCCTTAAACCCAGAACTTATACTAAATGGAAAAGACGTAATTCCAAATGATATTGCCTGGGATCAATCGACGCATGTAATTATCATATCGGGCCCAAACACGGGAGGGAAAACTGTAACNCTTAAAACAGTTGGTTTGATGACCCTTATGGTTCGTGCAGGACTTTTTTTGCCCGTTGATAAAGAATCNCATATTCCATTTTATCCAGAAGTATATGCTGATATTGGAGACGAACAGAGTATAGAGCTCAGTTTGTCAACCTTCTCAGCCCATATTAAAAAGATTATTCATATTATGAACCATGCTGCCTCAGGTTCACTCATTTTACTCGATGAGCTGGGAATAGCTACGGATCCACACGAAGGGGCCTCTTTAGCAGAAGCCATGCTGACCGAGNTAAATGATAAAGGGGTAACAACTCTTGTTTCTACACACTACATGGCATTAAAGCTTCTTGCACAAACACACAGTGGATTTATTAATGCATGCACGGAGTTTGATTCTAAATCACAGACACCAACCTACCGCCTAATTTTTGGAGTACCTGGTCATAGCGCTGCAATCGACATTGCCGAACAGCTTGGTCTTAATGCGGCAATAACGAAACGCGCAAGAAAGATTTACCAGTCGCAAGATACGCGAGCTGATGAGGTGCTAAAAGATTTGACTCAACAGCGAATAGAGTTGCTAAAAGAAAAAGAACTGTTGCAATCTAGGAACCTCAAGCTGGAGATTTTAACGAGGCAACAAAGTGAACTTACTGAGAGCCTTCAAGAAAAAGAAAAAATTTAAATTTGAAAAATCAAAACGAATACAAGCTTCTGTTCGGGAAGCGAAAAACCAGGTTCGCCAAATGATGCAGGAAGTTAAGGGAAGCGCAGACATCTCAAAACTTCGTAAGGCAGAACGTGAACTTGGGATGATGGGGAGAATACCGTTGTCCGCACATCGAGACGATCTTTCTGAATGGAAAATTGATCCTGAGAAACTAAAGGAAGGCGATTCGGTATTGATTGAAAGTTATGGGGCAACAGGAATTCTATTGGAAAATCCCACAGGAAAAAAGAAAGTCCGAGTGGGTTTGGGGAAAATAGAAACTGTTATAGCAACTGATAGATTAAAAGGAAGTTTAAAGAAAAAACGTGCCGCGGATAAGATTTCGGAACAAATCAGTGTGAATATTCACACGGAGTTGACGTCACAGGTAAAAAAAACTTGCGACCTTCGGGGAATGAGTTCTGAGGAGGCACTCCCCGCTATGGAAAACTTTCTGAGTCAGGCGATTGCTAATGAAATTAGACAGACGACAATAATTCACGGTCATGGAATGGGAACAATCAAAAAACTCGTTAGGGACTACCTTTCTTCAACTGGAATTTGTACGAAGTTTTCCCCTGCTTCAAGAGAAAACGGAGGGGATGGTGCGACAATAGTTGAATTCTAGGAATTAAAATATAACACTACTTGTCAATCAAATACCTTGACCAAATGGTCAAAACGATTTTTTGATTTCTTGATTTTTTCCTCATTGCCCAGAACACAGACATTGCCAGACTCTTTTATTTTTCTGAATAGACCGGCAAAAGATTTAATATCCTCTAAACGAGTTGACAGTAATTCATCTCGCCGTTTCTGTTTTAACGCGTATGTTTTCCCAGTTAAGTATTCAACCATTGAAGCAGACCCCTTTCGGTCTGCTGTCATTGGTGGATCCAGGCGTCCTACACAACCAATCAAAATCTTAGTTAACTCTTTATCTGAAATGTCCAGATTTTTAAGGTAATCACCAATTTGGTCATATATATCAAGCGTCTCAGTTAAGTTTGGATCTCGGTACGAGACCAACCCATAATCACCGCTATAGGAATCAAAGGAACTTTGTGAACCATAGGCTCCTCCTTGAACACGAACCCTGTCCCATAAAAAACAAGTACGAAGAACAGCATTCAAAACATCAAATTTTCCACTATATTCCATACCTAATTCAAATAAATTGGTTCCTTTTCCAACAAATTGCACTGAGCTTACTGTTAAAAAGGCTTCGTTTACTGGTCCGGTTTTAAACTTTAAGATTGCAGGAGTTTGCTTTTTTGTAGATAAATTTTGAGTTAGACTCATAACTCTTTTTTCAATTCTTTTATAGTCATTTTCAGGAGCAGTAATGTTCACAAAAATATTTTCTTTAGTAAATAAGCTTTGTGTAACACCCTTGAATTCTTCAGCCACTTCGTCAGGATTCTTTTCTGCGCGGTCTAGTAATGTTTCTAGGAATCTATAATAAGAAATTCCGTCGGTAAGTTCGTTGTATTGGCCTAAGGAAGACTGGTATGAATTAAGTCGAGAGAGGACATAATGGTTTCCTGAAGATAAAATAGAATCCTCCATTGAGGCTTTAGAACTCTTTATAATCTCAACCAAGCGTTTAGGGTTATTAAAGTCATATTCCAAAATCACCTCATCCCAAATATCAAAAAGGTGATCCAGGTTTTCCATAAGACCTTTTCCACTAAAGAAAATACGTGATAATAAACTTTTATGATCATTGATTCTAGTTGAAGTGAAATGCCAGGAACGAAGCCCTCCCGTATGGATACCAAGTAGTTGCGATATTTCCATGTAACTATGTTTGCGTGTCCCCATACCTAAAACCAAATTACCAACAAGTGAAAGGTAGGGGATTTTATCAAGAGGGATACTGAGCGCATCGAAACCAATTTGAACATAAGCTATATTATTTGTGAATAAATCATGAAATAAAATCTTAGGTTCGGATTCTTTTCTTAATTCCATCGGGAAACGTTCACTCTCAACTTCAATATCATGGATATCTAAACTTGGTAGTTTTTCTAAGGCTTCTGGAGAATCTGGTTTGATCTGCATTGCCTGGAGCTCTTGAGTTTTCTGGACAAGGTTTTCAATATCATTTTGTGACATGGAGCCTTTCAAAGCCCGCATATTTTTTCTAACCTTGGCATCTTTTTTCTTCTCAAGGTCTGGCTTAGGTTTAGCAAGCATTACACTCTGATGATTATTATTTAAAAGGTACTTATCTATTAAATTTTCAAAATATCTTTCTTTTGACTTACGTTTAATTTTTCCCATCAGTTTGTCATACTTTAAATGCATAAAAGGGTCTGAATCATATAACCAGGAAGCTAAGGTCTGAATGTTGTAGACAATACCCTTTGGAAAACCACCAAAATTTGATTCGCGCAGTTTGAAGTCGATCGAATTTACAGCCGACTTGACCATGTTTTCCTCAATTCCATTATCAACAAGGTTTTTTAGGGTTGAGAAAATAAGTTCAATGATTTGGTCTTCGTTGTCGGTTTCTGTGCCTTTAAGTCCAACGGCAAAGGTTGTTTCGAAACGATTGTCATCAAATCCACCGCCAATCACCTCGCTTCCAAACTCAGAGTCGAGCAATGCTTTACGTAGCGGAGATGCAGAAGTTCCAAGCAATAAATAACTTAAAATATTAAAAGCAAGGCAATGCTCATGGTTGGTTGACTTATCTAGTTTGAATCCCACGATAACAAACGTTTTCTTGTCTAGAGATTCATCTTTTGATACAGGATAGAAAATTTCTTTTCGCTTAGGTTTGCTAAATCGCCTTTGTGCGTTAACAGCAGATTCAATTTCAATGGACTCAAAATCTTTGAGGTATTCATTATCTAGAAAATTTAAATATTCCAGTGTATCTCCATCGCCATAAAAGAAAATACGACTGTTCGATGGGTGATAATGTTTATTGTGAAAACTTTTAAACTCTTCATAGGTTAAATCCGTAATAGCTTCAGGGTCACCGCCCGATTCAAAACCATAAGTCGTGCTTGGAAAAAGNGAATGAGCTAAGTGTCGATCTAAAATGCTTTCGGGGCTTGAGAAAACACCCTTCATTTCATTAAAGACGACACCTTTNTAAGTGATATTCTTATCAGGACGTTCCAACTCGTGATGCCATCCCTCCTGCATAAATGTTTCTTCTGTGATGTTTGGATAAAATACAGCATCTAGGTAAACATCCATCAAATTGAAAAAATCTTTCTTATTACGACTTGCTACTGGATACATGGTTTTATCAGGAAAAGTCATCGCATTGAGAAAGGTCTGTAAACTACCTTTCAATAACTCCAGAAACGGTTCTTTAACAGGATACTTACGTGATCCACATAAGACACTGTGTTCAAGAATATGGGCGACTCCTCGATCGTTAGATGGAGGCGTCTTGAATGTTGCGCTAAAAACTTTATTATCGTCATCATTCTCCATTACAAGAACTTCTGCACCAGTTTTTAAATGAGCAAACAGCAATGCTAACGAATTTAATTCAGAAATCGATTCTTGCTGATTCAATCGGAATCCCGAATAATTTTCCCCTAATTCAAAACCCATTATTTCCCTTTCGTTTTTCTGCTAATGAAAACATCCTTAATCACTTTAAAAAAATACCTACTTGTTTGGATGTCAATTTAAGTATGATAGGTTCATCTAATCTAATTAATCAAACGGAATCCTGATAATCTATAAAGCCTTTATATCTAAGCCTATTGGACAGTGGTCTGAGCCCATTATCTTGGGATATATACATGAATTTTTTACCTTTTTCATTAAATCTTCGGTAACGAAAAAATAATCGATACGCCATCCAATATTTTTCTTACGGACATCAGCTCTATAGCTCCACCAAGTGTAATGATCTGGTTCCTGGCAGAATTCACGGAAAGTATCAATGTATCCATGTCCGATAAATTTGTCCACCCAGGCCCTTTCTTCCGGAAGAAATCCTGAGTTTTTTTCATTTGGCTTAGGGTTTTTTAAGTCAATAGCCTTATGAGCTGTATTTACATCTCCGGTGATGACCAGTTTTTTACCCTTTTTACGCAAAGCTTCACAATGGTCGAGGAAGGCATCATAAAAATCCATTTTATACTTTAGACGTTCCGGACCACTGGTACCATTTGGGAAGTAAATATTTAACAGGTCAAAATCTTTGTATTCAAGTCGGATGATTCTTCCTTCCACATCAAATCTATCAATTCCCATCCCCAGGTGAACTCCTAGGGGCTTTTTTTTGGTTAAAATAGCCACGCCACTATACCCTTTACGTTGAGCTGGATTCCAAACAGCATGATAGCCGGAGGGGTTTGCAACATCTTCCGTCAGGTCATTTGGTGTAGCCTTGATTTCTTGTAGGCACATTACATCGGGGGCTTCGGTATGAAACCAGTCCATAAAGCCCTTTCGAACGGCAGCGCGTATGCCATTTACATTCCAACTCAAAATTTTCATATCCACCCTCGCACTTAAAGCATAACTGCTGTTTAATTATATTAAAAAACCCCATAAAACCTGTTTGCGACCCGATATACTCTCATAAAAATCTGGTTGAACCAATGGATAAAGTCTAATCATTTGGATTGGGTTTTCAGGAGATCTTAATTTAGTGATGTCTTAGAAAATTCATGATAAAAATGTTTGTCTAATGGTAAAGCTACACATTAATATTCTTATAGTCAGGATAGAAGCTGAGTGAACATGCCTACTCCAGAACTATTAGTCAAAAACTTAAAAGTATCTTTTGCGGTTTTAAAAAAAGAGTTGATAGCTGTTCGTGGAATCAGTTATCAACTCAACCAAGGCGAGATACTAGCATTAGTTGGAGAATCGGGTTGTGGTAAAACCGTCAGCGCTCTTTCCATATTAAGGCTTATTCAAGAACCGCCTGGAAAAATTATGAGTGGAGAAATTCTTTTTGCTGGTAAAGACCTTTTAAAACTCAAGAAAAAAGAATTACAGAATCTGAGGGGAAAAGATATCGCGATGATCTTTCAGGATCCAATGACCTCATTGAATCCTGTTCTCACTATAGGGGAACAAATCATTGAAACACTCTTGCGCCACACTTCCCTCTCCCGAAAAAAAGCTAGGGAAAAATCTTTTAGGCTTTTAGAGCAGGTTGAAATCCCTTCCCCGAAGCAAAAATTAGATCAATATCCACATCAATTAAGCGGTGGGATGAGGCAAAGGGCCATGATTGCTATGGCACTTTCATGCTCTCCGCGTATTCTTATAGCCGACGAACCAACAACAGCACTCGATGTTTTAATACAGGCACAAATACTTAGCCTTCTAAAAAGAATAAAAAATGATACTCAGATGTCTATTCTACTCATTACTCATGATTTGGGGGTTGTTGCTGAAGTAGCAGAGCGTGTCATGGTGATGTATGCAGGTGAAATAGTCGAGTCGGGTTTAGTTGATGATATTTTTCGTTCTCCGCTACATCCTTATACGTTAGGTCTTATGGAGTCCATCCCTAAATTGGAAACTACTCAACAGAAGCTTCCAAAACTAAAAGAAATATCAGGGATGATGCCTTCTTTGTTGCAAGTTCCTACTGGGTGTCCATTTCATCCTCGTTGTTCCGCAGCAGAAACACGTTGTAAAACAGACAAACCAAAACTTAAGAAAATATCCCAGACTCATTCAGTGAGCTGCTGGTTACACTAATGAAGACACAAATAGAATCACCTCATCCTGTTTTACTTGAGGTGAAAAATCTAAAAAAACACTTCCAGGTCAAGATGCCTAACCATGAAAGACAAACGGTGCACGCTTTGAATGGAATCTCCTTTTTGCTTCGGGAAGGTGAATCATTAGGCTTGGTCGGAGAATCTGGTTGCGGGAAATCAACAGCTGCGCGTGCGATACTGAGGTTAGTAGAACCTACCTCTGGAGAGGTCTTTTACCGAAATCATAACCTGATTGCTCTGAAACAAAATAAACTGCGTTCTCTCCGAAAAGAAATGCAAATCATCTTCCAGGATCCCCTTGCATCTCTAAACCCAAGAAAATTAATTAGGAAAATTTTGGAAGAGCCTTTTGATATACATGGTTTTTCTGAATCAAAAGATAAAGAAAGTCGTGTCTCATCACTGTTAAAAAGAGTTGGCCTCACACCTGATCAGGCAGAAAAATATCCACACGAATTTAGCGGCGGTCAATTGCAGCGAATAGGAATAGCACGCGCCATAGCACTAAACCCGAGTTTAATTATTGCTGATGAACCGGTCTCCGCTCTGGATGTTTCGATTCGTGCCCAAATAATAAACCTGCTGCTTGATCTTAAAGAATCAATGAGGATATCCTATCTATTTATTTCCCATGACATGACCATCATCAGACACTTCTGTGACCGGGTGGCGGTTATGTACCTTGGCAAAATAGTTGAGATTGCCGACAGTGTGGCACTCTTTAGTAATCCACTTCACCCATATACTGAAGCGTTGTTAGCGGCAGTCCCTTCGATTGACCTAGATTCAAAAAAACAAAATTTAAAAATTAAAGGTGATCTACCAAACCCTATTGATATGCCTAAAGGGTGCGTTTTTTATTCACGATGTCCCATTCGAGAGAAAAAGTGCGAGCAATCTTCCCCACAACTTACTGGGGAATATTCTTTTCACCAAGTTGCCTGTTTTCTACGTGAGTGAGGTTGATTTTGTGGGATGGGTCGCCCGTATTAGCCATGAGTGTGTTTAATACATCTTTCCGATTAGAAATTAAGGGGTATTCGAACACCGCCATTATAAGTCCAACGGATTAAAGGTTAAGTGAGGGTTTTTTGTCTACCCTTCAACTCTCAGATATTTTTTCTACAGCGGGAAGTCCACTCACGGGGGAGGCGTGATGAAGAATCACCTTCCACTCTTCATTGACCTTTTTAAATAGGTTGGTCGAGTGGACTTTTGATAATTGCACGCCACTAGAGAGTATAGAAAATAGGTTTTCCTGACAGGTTACCCATGCAAGGTTTTCTGAGGCAGTAACCTCAATATGTGAAAGTTTGATTTCTAGGTCGTGCCCTGATGAAAAAATTTTCTGCCAACTGACCATAATCCTGTCAAATCCAGTCAGGACGTCCCACCCCGGGTGAATACACTGCGAAATTGAATCGTTCAACCAAANCCCGACCATAAGCTCTATATCATTTTTATTAAAGGCATCATAAAACCTTTGATTGGTTTTCAGCACTGCTTTTTCACTCATGAAAAATTACCTCAAAGCTAGTAAAATTCTATTGGGATGCTTCCAACAGGTATTCAATTGCATCAAAGGTGTCCTTAGATTCCCAGTTTTTTGCACCATCTACGCGCGCTACAACTCTACCTTCATGATTTATCACATAAGTAAATGGGATCGTCATTGATGGGTAAAGCCTCTCGACCTCCCCTTTTTTGTCTAATAAAACGGGAAAGGTAAGTCTATACTCGTCAACAAAAGATTTAATTTCAGATTCCGCATTTTTATCGAGTGTCACTGCTAGAACCGTCACTCTTTCGGAGCGGTAACGACGATAAAGCTTCTCAAAAGAAGGCATTTCTACTCGACAAGGGGCACACCATGTCGCCCAAAAATTAAGAATGACTACTTGCCCGCGATAGTTCTCAAGACTTTCGTAGTTACCCTTTAAGTTTCGCAAGGTAAAGTTAGGCGCTAGGTATCCTACCTCCGGTTTTTCCTGGCTGAAGTTTTTACTAACTTGAACATCGGAAATAGAAATAGGGGTTTCTGCAAAGTGCTCGAAGAAAAAAAGAATAGCTCCAATAAAAGCAATAATGAAAAGAAGGACATGCCTCTTAGTTGGAATATAAATGGTCTTTTTTGAGTCGTTCAACTTCATCTCTCATCATCTCAACTTTTACTCTCTGACCCATCAACACAAAATAAAGTAGTGTAAAAGCTCCGAGAGATAACAAAAGCGTGCTTACCATAGAAGGATCCATTCCTGCACCCAAACCTTCTGATGATATCATTTTAGGTGGGGGATGGAACGTGCGCCACCATAAAACAGAAAAGTGAATGAATGGAATATCAAGAAACCCAACAATGCCTAGAACTGCAGCGAAACGAGCACGCATAGATCCCATATCAGTTTGATAGCGAAGCATTAAATACGATACGTAAATAAGCCACAAAATTAGAGTGGATGTCAATCGAGCGTCCCACACCCACCACGCACCCCAAATTGGTCGTGCCCAAATTGGTCCCGTAATCAAAACTAGCGAACAAAAAATAACACCGATTTCAGCGGAAGCCAGAGCATATATATCCCACTCTCTTTCTTTTTTCCACAGAAAAAGAATGCTGCAAAGAAAAACAACAAAAAAGGCAAAAAAGGCCAACCATGCCGCAGGAATATGAAAATACATTATGCGTTGTACTGCCCCCTCCGTTTGTTCTGTTGGCACATAAACAAAAATAGCTACCATAGCTAATAGGAAAGCAATAACTGTAAGCCAGGTTAGAATTGAGCTGTTTTCTTGTTTTTCGTCACTCATCCTGCGATCCTTTTTTAACAGCTTCCTTTATAAGGTCCAAGTCGTTTTGTAGAGACTGTTGATATCTTTTGATTCGGAACAAGTAATAAAAAATTCCGCCCCACACAAAGATATTAGCCGCAAATAAATATTCCAGGTTATCCATTCAAGTTATTCCTCCAGAACAAAATCTATCACCATTATGGAAATAGCAATATATATGATATCNAAACACAAGGTCAAACTTACCCAGTTCATCATGCTCGATAATGGTTCGCCTGCAAGCACCTGACCTGTCATTCTCACCGACCCGATAATAATTGGAATTATCAGCGGNTACAATAGTATTGGTAGCATAATATCACGCGCCTTAAGGTTTGCNGATAAGGAAGAAAGAAGAGTTCCAACTGCGCAAAATCCTAGCGTGCCCACAAAAATCACATATAACAATGGTAGTAGGTGTGGAAGCAGGTCAATATTAAAAAAAACCATGAAAAGTGGTAGGGTAAATATCTCCATAATTAACAAAAACACGAAGTTGCTAACCAGTTTTCCAAAATAAAGTGCGGTCCTGTCCATGGGCGCTAGAAGCAACCCCTGCAGGCAGCCATTTTCCTTCTCTAGCATGAATGATCGATTGAGCCCAATTGTTCCTGCAAATAAAAATGCTACCCACAGCACNCCAGGTCCAACTTCGCTTGCTTTGATGAGACTAAGNTTGATTGAAAAAATGAAAATAATGACCACAAGAAGTGCGAAAATAAACATTGAGCTAAATAATTCGCGTGTCTTTATTTCTGTAATAAAGTCCTTCCAGATAATTGTTGTCACCTGACTGAAGTACTTTTTCATAGAGATAGCAAAGCTCCCAACTTATACCTCATTACTGTATGGATTTTGTGTAAAGGTTTTTAAAGTTACTTTGTTCTATACAATTAACCGACTCGAAAAGAGAAAATTTTCCTCTGTTTTGTATTGCCACCCGGTCGCACATTTCAAGGCCGCAGGAAATATCATGCGTTGTCATAAGAATGGTTCGTTTTTCCGTGTGTAAACCACGCAAGCGATCCTTGAGTTCGCTNGTTGCTTGTAAATCCAACCCGGTAAAAGGTTCATCTANAAATAAAACTGAAGGACCATGCAAGGTGGCTCTAGCTATAGCTACTCTCTGCTGCATTCCTCTGGAAAAAGTCCGTATCGGGTCATACCTACGCAATTCGAGCCCGACCTCTTTAATNGATAGGTTGGCTCTTTCTTCTGGGTTGTCTAGACCATAAAGTTTGGCGTAAAACAAAAGATTTTCTAAAGCGGTAAGGTCTGGATACAAACAGGTCGCATGAGATATCACACCAATATTGTTTCTTAGCTCCACATTACCTTCCAAAGCATCAAACCCAGTTACAGTTGCTGATCCAGAAGTAGGGCGTGTAAGTCCGGAAAGAATTTTGATCAGAGTCGTCTTTCCTGCCCCATTAGGACCAAAAACAGTAAGGAANTCTCCTTTGTATAANTCGAAACTGATTCCACTCAAAACTTGTAGNTAACCAAAATCTTTGCGAAGATCTTGAACTCGAATAACAGGATTAGATGAATCTGAATAGATATGTTTACTCATACGGGATACCTATAGAAGGCTAATTCCTTTAATCAAAAGATAATAGAAACGTCACTTCTGGTTATTTAGGTGCTGTTTTTTTTATTGGTTACATGCTTTAAAAAGAANTTTCACTAANCTGGAAGAAAATTTTTCGAGGATGATTTATCATTTTTTTAATTTTTTTCCAATTTGTCGATTTTCTCAAGGATAGCCATCGCTTCTCCTTCAAGTTTTCCTCGTAAAATATCAGAATCCTCAACGGACACCTTATCGGCTTGTAAATCAACTTCCAGTTCCTTGATTGACAGTAAAACCTCTTCTTTGCGAACGAGAAGATGTTTAAATTCTTCCTCCATGGGGTTAACCTCAGGAAAAGGGCGGACATTGGGTACTTTTCCAAACAGTGGTATCCCAATAGCAATTATAATTCCTGCGATCAAAAGTAGTTCTATAAAGTGGGGGAAACTTATATTCATGTTTCAAGCTGATTTAATTCTTCCTGCAACCGGCGAGAGTATTGGTTAGAGGCCATGTTACGGGAGTTACTGGGGTTGCCACCAGAGGCGACGTCAATTATTTTATCCGATGACCNGGTGTTGGTATTTTTAGCAACCCATCCACTTAGAAGTCTACGCAGNCCAAGCCCTCCAAATATNAGGGCTCCAAATGGTACTACCCAGGCAGTGAGATTAAAACCATTTTTGGTGGGAGCAGAAAGCNCAGTTTCACCATACTTCTCAATTTGTTGCTGNACAATCTGGTCAACTGTTAGGCCTGATTCGAGCATTTTTGCAAACTTTTTCCTATTTTTGTCAGCTGTAGAACAGGTNCAGTTAATGAGTACCTTGCCACACTTGTCATCACACTTACACATTAGCGCGTTTTCCAAGTCAGCCAGCACAGCTGCTGCATTGGCTAACTCTGNACTTGCAATAGTTATAAGNANCACCGCAACGAAAACTGAAAGTAATTTTTNAAAATGACTGATCATAAGTTATTCCTGCGCTGGAGAAAAAACGATCTGTTGACGTTTTAAACGTTCTAGTCGTCGACGTTGTTCTAATCTGTCTGGCCATGCACAGACCATAGTCCCGAGAGCGATAACCCACCCCCCCGTCCATAACCATTTAACCATAGGGTTATAGTAAACTTTAATTGTCGCTGACTCGTCTTCGGAAAAATCTGCAAGGATCACATAAAGATCACTTGCTAGGGTCGACCTCACATCGACTTCTGATACAGGTTGATTTTGCCCTTTATAAAATTCTTTTTCCGGTCTCGCGGTCCAGATTTTCTTTCCANCTTTCTCAACTGCTAGCTGCGCAATAATGCGAGTTTTTACTGAAGTTGCTTGCACCGCAGTTAGTTTTTCATACCGAAGCATATAACCTTTGATTTCGATGGTATCACCTATTTTTACACGCTTTTCGATATGCGTGCCGTAGGACTGTGATGCAGCGATACCAGCATAAATCATGACGACGCCGATATGAACCGTATAGCCTCCATAACGCCGCTTATTATTCCAGATTAAAGATCCCAAAGCTCTAATAGTCGTTTCCTTGTGTAAATCACGACGAGCTACTGTTCCCTTAAAAAACTCAATGAACATAGATGACAACACAAAAATACAAAGAATGAACGCGATGTATGTATAAACTTCTGAGCGGTTTGATAATGGAAGCACGGGGAATAGAATGGCCCCTCCAATTAAAGCAAACAGCACTGGTTTTAAAAAATTTTTTCTTAGGTTGGACCAAGTAGCCTTTCTCCAGGCAATGATGGGGCCAACTCCGATCAGAGCTAACAACGCNAATCCGATTGGAACATTAACCTGATTGTAAAAAGGTGGACCTACGGTGATTTTTACTCCGCGCACCGCTTCGGAAATAATTGGGAAAATCGTTCCCCAGAAAGTTGCGAACGCTATTCCAAGGAGCAATAAATTGTTAAAAAGGAAGCTCGCTTCGCGAGAAAGAAACGAATCTAATTCGTTTTTACTTTTAAGCAAAGATAAACGCGAGACAATTAATACACTGCAAGCAGTAATTATAAAAAACAGAAGACCTAAGAAGTAATATCCTAATGTTGCTTCATCGAAGGTATGCACCGATTGAATGAGTCCACTTCGGGTGATAAACGTTCCAAAAATAGTCATAACAAAAGTGAGAAGGATTAGAGACATATTCCAAACTTTCATCATATCTTTTTTTTCTTGGATCATGACCGAATGCAAATAGGCTGTTGCCACGATAAGTGGCATGAAGGCTGCGTTTTCTACGGGGTCCCATGCCCAGTATCCACCCCATCCAAGCTCAACATAAGCCCAGCTCGCTCCAAACAGATTGCCCATACAAAGGAAAAACCATGACACAACTGTCCACTTCCGAGTCAATCGAATCCAAGCATCGTCCAAATTTTTCGAAATAAGCGCNGCTACCGCAAACGCAAAAGGAACGGTAAATCCAACATAACCTAAATACAACGTAGGTGGGTGGATAACCATCCAATAATTTTGTAAAAGTGGGTTTAGTCCACGCCCATCTTCTGGTGGTAGCGGAATTCGTTCAAATGGATTGGTGGAAAAATTAAGAAGTAAAAGAAAAAAAGCTGTGATAGCAAGCATCACAGCCATCGCGTAGGGAACAACCACTAGACTTTTTGAACGATTCTGAAAGTGAACGACTACCATGTAGGTCGTTAAAATAAGGGCCCAAAATAGAAGCGAGCCTTTTTGTCCTCCCCAAAAAGAACTAAATTTATAGAAATAGTCTAGCTCTATATTGGAGTATGCATATACGTATTGAAGGCTAAAATCATTTGTGAAAAAAGCTTTCCAGAGGGCGATAGAAGAAATCATAACGCACGCCCATGTGATAAGTGGCGCTTTATCTGCACTTAAATAAAGGTCTATGCGGTTACCACGTGCAGCCATAACGTAGGCTACTGTCCCATAAAGAGACGTAGCCAGCGCAACCATTAAAGTAAACTCACCTATATCGTTCATAAAGTACCTTAGCTTTCATGTAGTATCTTACGAGAGGTGCTCCCGCGATATCAGGGTCGCGACAAGACCTTTATCTTAATAGAATAGCACCGCGCGGAGGGTTAGATCGCTGTTTTAGGCAAGAAATCAACTTTCCTGGGGTCTGTTTCTAGCTTGGGTTTATAGTCAGGGAGAGTTCCTGGGTGCATGCNTCCAGCCTCTTTTTCAGCCTCATATTTCGAAGGACAACTGGTCAAAAGTGTGTTCGCATGAAAAANACCCTGTTCGTCCAAGGCTCCTTCTACAACCACCTCTCCACCGTCTTGAAACATATCAGGTGTGACACCCTGATAAACAACATTCAAATTACGGTTTTTTTCTTCAATAGCAAATTGAACNTTAAGGTAATCACCGGGATCTCTTTCAATGGAGCCCGCAACCACGTTGCCCTTTACCTTGAGTCCAGTACCATGAAAAGAAACCTTTTGGTCCATTAGTTCGCTAACAGTAAAAAAATAAGTAGATGTGCTGTTAATTCCCGTTGCAATTAGATAGCCGATGGCCCCTACGATCAGTGATGACCCAAGGGCAAATTTAATCTTTTTACGAGCCATAGTTTGGTTAAATTTAATATAGAGAAATTNTTATAAGCTGTCTTTTTTGGAACTATTTCATAATATCACTCAAAATTTGACATTGTCAAAGTAAATCATTTCAAAGAAATATGATGACGATACTAAAAACAATCCTAAAGAAGCCTAAAAAAAGAAAAGGACATCAACCGCTTTTTTTAATTGTGATATCCAAGTAATAGTATCAAACGCCTCTGTCTAAACAAAACCCTTCATTATTATATAGGTCATTANATTTTTTGGTCAATAATAAAACTACCGTAACCNGAACAATGGGTTACGGTAGTCAGTTGTGTTTACTGCACCTAATTTAATTTAACTGTCCTGTNAGAAGCCTAGTTTTATCTGTCTCAAATCAAACCTTTTTCAAANACCGCCTAAAGTGTCAGGCGTAAGCACATCTTGATGTCAGCGGAATAGCGCTTAAATGGTTGTGTTTTTATACTTTTCTCTATTGACAGGGTGTTCCAATATGCTAGGATTGTGTCAGAAAGTGTCGTAAAGTGTTTATTAATGTTTTTATATTGCTTATTTACTGCAATCAATTCGCATATGAACGGATTTTTAGGAACTTATAGCGTCAGTATAGATGATAAAGGGCGTCTAAATGTTCCAGCAAAATTCAAGGGTCTTCTTGAGAAAGACAGTCCACAATTGGTTATGTGTGTGATGGATGGGTTTCTCATTGTATTTCCTCAACGCGAATGGGCTGCAAATGANGAAAAACTACACCATCTCAATGCATTTGATAAAAGTGATCGCAATAGACTTCGGGAGTTCTATGCTCGAGCGACAGAGTGTGAAATGAAATCTGGCAAAATTTTAATTCCTGTAGCTCAACGTGAAGCCGCTGGTTTGAAAAAAGAAGTGACGCTTGTGGGTATGTCTAAGACTTTTGAGCTTTGGGCTCCGGATCGACTAGAGAAGACATCTAAGTGANTTGGCAGTTCTCAATTCGCAGTGTTGCTCTAGTGTATGTAACGCGGTTGTAAACAAGACCCTCTTTTTTAAAATGCTTAAGCAACACGAATCAGTATTAGAGAGAGAGGTCATCCAAAACCTTAACCTTTTGGGGGACAGCTTGATCGTCGACGGCACCTTAGGAGATGGTGGGCACACAGAGTTATTGTTGAAAAGTACAACGAGTGTTCGCGTGTTAGGGATTGACCGGGATATGGGGGCAATTGAGCGGGCTNAGAAAAGGCTAGCTCCGTTCCGGGACCGGATTACTTTAGTCCACGGAAACTTCAGTGACATTAAGACTATCTTAAAAAAAGCCAATGTAATGAATGTGGGTGGATTGCTTCTTGATCTAGGTGTTTCTTCCCCTCAGTTGGATTCGCCAGACCGAGGGTTTAGTTTTATGCGTAACGGGCCTTTGGATATGAGGATGGATTCTTCTCAAAAAATAACAGCCGCTGATCTTTTGGTTGCACTGCCTGATGAGGAGTTAGTGTCGGTGCTCAAGGAATATGGAGAAGAGCGGTTTTCAAAAAAGATAGTGAGAGCTATCCGACAAGCGCAAAAAAAA
>JGI26381J51731_1000491_pt1 | contig 21841 bp, 26 predicted proteins | sample SaaInlV_165m_DNA_3_FD_51731 | JGI IMG/M metagenome (IMG submission 51731) | reverse complement strand
ACCAAACGACTTTTAGATGGTGCAAAAAATGCTGGAATTGAATGTGTCATTGGACATAGAGTTGCAAAATTAACCAATTCTACTGATGGCATGACGATAAAAACATTCGCTGATTTAGGCGTATCTTAGGATTTTAGTTGACTGAACTAAAAATTCAGCATCTCTTAACTCTCTCTTATCTGTTATCAAAAGGAGCTAAATACAACTATGTTACAATTACTTCTTCTTCTTTAGGAAAAAATATAGAAAAATCTCAACAAGCAGCATCTAAACATTTACTTGAATTAGATCAAAATAAATTCATTACACGAATTATTAATGGGAGGAATATTTCAGTAAAAATTACTAGTAAGGGTTTTTCTGAAATGGTAAAACTATCTTCTATTTTACAAAAAAGTTTAGACTCTTCTCCATCTTATGTTGAACTAAAAGGTACTTTGGTTTCTGGAATGGGTGAAGGTGCATATTACATGGGATTAAAAGGATACACAAAACAATTCAAGTCTAAAATTGGTTATATTCCATTTCCTGGAACTCTCAATGTTCGATTGGATCAAAAAATACATCAAGAATCAATTAAACAATTTGAAACCTTAGATGGAATTAAAATTAAAAGTTTTTCTGATGGTAAGAGGACATATGGTTGGGTAAAATGTTTTTCAGCNAAATTAAATAATTCTATTAATTGTGAATTAATTATGCTTGAACGTACTCATCATGATGACTCTGTAATTGAATTAATATCTAAAACATGTTTACGTAAAAATACTAAATTAAAAGATGGCTCGAAAGTTTCAATAAAAATCCTAATTAATTCTTAGATTCCATGAATTGATTTTCCATACTCTTTTTGAATTTTAGAGCTAGAACTTTCAGGAATTGGAGATTGTAATCTGGCAACTTTTGCATTTAAATTAATTTTTTTACATCCCTCTGTAATGAATTGTTCTTGATGAATTTGATCATATCCTAATGCAATGATTTGTGGTCTNACATGCTTTACTGTTTTGAAAATATTTTCTTCTTGACCTATTAAACAAAGATCTACTACTTCTAATGAATTTACTAATTCTTGCCTTTGTTCTTGACTGTGTATTGGATTTCTTTTTTTCATTTTTACTGCAGTATTGTCGGTTGCTACCACCACCACCAACACATCTCCTAATGCTTTTGCTGCATTTAGTGTGGAAATATGCCCTGGATGAATAATATCAAAAACCCCTCCTGCTAATACTATGTGTAATGAATCTCGTCCAGTTTCTGTAAGTGTAATTTTATCTTCATTTACTAAATTTTTTTCAATTAATTCTGTGATTTTAGTATCAATTTGATTATCTAAAAGCATAGTTTTCTTTTTAATTATTTCAACTGGATTTGTTCCATTAATTTGACATACGTACATTGTNGATAGAATTTTCTTTTCAATTAATTCCAATATTTTTTGTACTTATTGACCTCTTCTTTAATTTATTGATGATATTACATTTTGGGGTCTAGACCTTTTGCTAATCTTAGTGCATCTACTAGTCCATCTGCATATCCTATACTCAAAATTGCAACTTCATCTTGCCCGTCTTCTAAAAATTTCTCAGCATCATTGATGTATAATTCTGCATTTTCTAAAATTACTTTGAATTCTTTTTGATCTTTATAATGTGGCTCAATTTCTTCAAGTGCTTCTCTTACCATTGGTACATACTTTTTCATCATTTGTTTTGAAATTTTTTCTGTTTTTTCAGAATTATCAAATGGTTCATCTATGCATTGACCAAATAATTTCAATGCATCTGATTCTGTAAAATGTAATCTACCTGGAATAATTACTGTGTGTGGAGGTTTTCCAAAATTCATTTTTGCTAAACTTGATATTTTACCTGAAATAATTGTTTGATCTTTAAAACCAATTCTTGATGCTACTATGACATAACTTGATTCTGTGATGACTTTTCTTCTTTGCCCTTGTTCTGTTTCTAATAGTCCTTTCAATGCATCATTAGGATCCAAGAAAAAATCTTTGTCTTGATTATATTCTAATAGCAATACTGTATGGTTACCTNCTATCAAATTTTTATAAATTACATAATATGGTGTAGTGAGTGATTTCATTTCACTCATTATTGTTGCTATTCTTCCAACCTTGTAAAAATGTAAACCACATTCTCCAATCATTGATGTGAGTGCTGATGATGCATGTATGGAATGTGTTTCTGTTTTATTTTCAATTGCTCTTGCTCGTAATTCAATATGTGTTGTTGCAATGTATGGATCTCCATAAGATAACAAAACTACATTTTTGCCCTTTGCATTTTCTAAAATTTCATTACCGTCTTCTACTAACCATCTTTTTGCAGGCTTGAACTCTCCTTTTATTGCATTTTGAATTTTTTCTAAATCTGATTTTCCAATTGGACTTGTAAATTGTTCTAGATATACAATGTCTGCAGTTGATATTGCATTCAACCCTTCAATTGAAATGGATTCAAATCCTGAAATTCCTAAACCGACAAACGATAACATTATTGTAATTTTTTATCATGAAGTCTTTTTAAATGCTGTAGTGTTGCCTTGATAATTTCTATACCTTTTAGATATTCTTCAATTGAAACTTTTTCATCTATTGTGTGAGCTTCGTGTGGATCTCCTGGACCGTATGTTACAACTGGAATTTTCCATTGGTTACCTAATACATTCATGTCTCCTGTACCTGTTTTTCTAATCAAAGTTGGTCTGGATTTCTCTACCTCCATTATACCTAATGTGAATGCTCTAACTAGTGCCGAATTATGTGGTGCTTCAAATGGTTCAGTTTCATCTAAAATTGAGTAAAATGCTTCCACTTCTCTATTTTGAGCAATTTCTTTAACTAATGTTGCAATTTTTTGTTCAATTGATTTGCAATTCATATCTACTGGAATTCTAATATCAAATGTAGTTTCACACTCTTTTGGTGTTACATTGTGACTTGTTCCACCTCTAATTTCGGTCATTGTTGCAGTTAACAACATTCCTTTAGTTTTTCCATCCTGCCCTTTTTCTAATTTTTCTTTTAATTCTTTTACAAATATCATTGATTCTTCAATTGCATTTTTTGACAACCATGGAGCACTTGCATGTGAACTATCTGGAACACTGATTCTTAGATTGATTGCTAATCTTCCTTTGTATGCAATTGTAACTTTTTGAATTCCACTAGGTTCTCCAAATACTGCATAATCAATATTCATTTCTTTTTTTACAATATTTTTAATTCCTATTGCATTCCCTTCTTCATCTACTGCTCCTACAAAAATTACTGTTCCACTATTGTTCTTAATTGATGCTGCAGCAAACAACATTGCCATTAATGGTGCTTTTGCATCTGATGCACCACGACCATAAAGTGAATCTCCTTCTTTTCTAACTTTTACTTTTCCTGGAACTACATCCATATGTCCACATAACATTATTCTGGGAGATCCTGTTCCTTTTTGTGCAATTACATTTCCTACTTCATCAATTTGTATATCTTCAAATCCTAAATCATCACATTTATCTGCCAAAAATTCTGCCATTGGTTTTTCACTAAGAGATGGTGTGTAAAGTCGAAGTGCTTTTTCTAGCATTTTTGTTGCAAACTTTGAAGTTACTGTGAAATTATTGTCCAATTTTATTTATCTACTTTTAGTGCATAATCTAGCATTAGAGAAGGTATGTCTACATCACATACTCTTACAGTATTTTTGTACTCTGTTGTATTATTAACTTCATGAACGACAAGCCCTTTTTCTTCACTTTCCATTAAATCTACTCCTACAATATCTCCTTGAACTGCATTTTTTGCTTTGATACACATCTCTTCCATTTCTTGTGTAACTTTACATGGTTCTGCAGTTCCTCCTAATGCCATATTGGTTTTCCAATGTTTTGAATTTCTGTAAATTGCTGCAACTATTTTATCTCCTACCATAATTGCTCTAATATCTCTTGGAGGTCTTTTTACAAATTCTTCTAAATAATGAATTTGATAAATTGGATACATTGTTTCTCTACTTTCAATTATACCTTCAGCTGAATCTTTATCATTTAATTTTGAAATTAATCTTCCCCAACTACCAACTGTTGGTTTGATGACTTTGGGATATCCATTAGTTTCTAATGATTCAATTGCTGCATCTTTTGAAAATGCAACTGTTGCATCTGGTGTTGGAACTCCAAATTTTTTTAATAACATGTGTGTAAATAATTTATTTCCAGCAAAAACCCCTGTGTTTAGACAATTGATTACTTTAACTCCTAACCCTTCTAAAGCTGCAGTTGAATGTAAATTTCTATAATAACTGACACATCTTTGAATTACTACTCCATAGTCTTCAGGTTTTTTTTCTAAATCTAATGCTAGTTTTTTACAATCAACNATCTGTATGTTGATGTTCTTTTTTTTACCTGCTTCTAGTAGAGCTTTTTCTTCCCAACGTATGGAATCGTAAAGAATTGTAACATCAGGATTCACTGTCCCCAATCCTCACCAACCGTTTGGGCCGGCTTGAGATCGAAACCATTTGAACTTTTTGNTAATTCAAAACTTGCGCCACATTCTGGACATGTTACAATTTCNCCTTCAAGTGCATCACTTGGTATGGAGATCTCAGCATCACATTCTTCACATTTTGACATATCTTTCTTTCATTTCTCCTCTTTATTTATCATTAATTATCTTTTTTTCTAGTCTGTCTTCAAGTGGAATTTCTATTAAATCTCCCATTCTTAGATTTTTTAGTCCTGCTGCAACTGCTTTTGCACCTGCCTCATCTTTCTTTAATCCTAATAATGACATCAAATAAGCAGCGCCTGTTTTTCCAGCTAATTCTCCAAATACTATTCTTCTTCTATTGCCCACGGCTCTTGGTGGTATTGGCTCATAGGCAGCTGGATTTTTCAAAATTGCTGCAAGGTGTGTACCAGCTTTGTGTTTGTATGCTGATGATCCAACAATTGGTTTTGAATCGTATGGCACAATTTTTGTATAATCTTCAATTAATTTAGATAAATCTAGTAACATATCTAATCTAAAGTCATTTGGTGATTTGTACAAGTAAGTTAATGCAACTGCTACTTCTGCAAGTGGAGGTATGCCTGTTCTTTCACCTATCCCATCAATAGTGGTATGAATTTGATCAACTCCTGCCTCACATGCTGAAAATGCATTTGCCACTGCAAATCCTATATCGTTATGAACATGTGCATCTAATGGTACGTCTACAACTTCTNTAACTTTTTTAACAAAATTATACATTCCAATTGGACGTAAAATTCCAACTGTATCTGGAAGACTAATTCTATCCACCCCTGCATCTTCAATTGCTTTACATACTTCTAATAGAAATTCTGGTTCTGCTCTACTTCCATCTTCTACTGTAAATCTAATTTTTAATCCATGAGATTTTGCATACTCTACTGTTCCTACAGCTCTTTCCAAAGCTTCTTCTCTTGAAATGCGTAATTTTTCTTTTAGATGTATATCTGAAATTCCTAAATATGCTGCACACCATTTTGCATCACAGCTTAATGAAATATCTATATCTCCTTTTAGTGCACGTCCATGAGATACAATGTCTGCTGTTAACCCTTGTTTGATAATTGTTTTAGTTGCTTCTTGATGATCTTTTGATACAATTGGGGATATCTCTATTTGATCCACTCCAAAATAATCTAACATCCATGCAATCTGAATTCTTTGTTTATTTGTAAATGAAACTCCTGGATGTTGTTCTCCTTCTCTTAGAGTACTATCTAACACTCTAATTTTTTTTGGATTTTTTTCATATGCGTTATAGATATTTGCATAGTGATTCGGATCTTTCATTACTGAATTCGTTTATCAAAATTGATGATATAAACATATTCGTACTATTTACGTTGAAAATAATTCTAATTGATCCTAAATTAGTTTTGATTTAAAATTTTAAAACGAAACTCGTTTTTAGATAATTTTCTTTAAAATTATTACTGTATTGGTATCTACAACACCTGCAATTTTTCTCAATTCATCAATACTATTGTTAATTTCTGCAATACTTGATGCACTCATTATTGTGGTGATGTCATATTGTCCTGTAATTTCATAAACTGTTTTTACGCCATTTAATTTTGCAAGTTTTAATGATACTTTGGATGTGTCTGTTGCAGAATCTACTGAAACCAATACTATGGCGCTTGTGACATTTTCTTCTCCTAACTCTATTGTAAATTTATTAATTGTTTTACTATCTACTAAATTTTTTACTCGTCTTCTAACTGCTGATTCTGAAAGCTTTAATTTTTTACCAATATCTACAAATGATTCTCTAGCATCTTCTTTTAGATATCCAATAATTCTCTCGTCTGTTTTATCTTTGTACATTTCTTTTTTGTTCCTCTCTACCTATTACAATATCTAAAGCATGTAAAACTTTTGTTACATCTTCTTCGTTAATTACTAATGGTGGTAATATTCTTAGAATATTTCTTCCTGAATATAGCATTAAAACACCTTCTTCAATTAATCCCATTAGAATATCTTTTACTTCAAATTTCATTTCGATCCCAATCATTAGTCCTTTTCCTCTGATCTCTCTAATCATCGTATGTTTCTCTTTTAATTTTTCTAATCCTTCTCTAAACATTTCTCCCATTTTTTTAGAGTTTTCAATTAATCCNTCTTCTGTTATTGATTTTAGAGCTGCAATTCCTGCTGCACATGATATTGGATTTCCACCAAATGTTGATGAATGTTCTCCTTTACTTATTGCAGCTAAAATATCTGGTCTAACTAATGTTGCACCCATTGGTACTCCTCCTGCAATTCCTTTTGCAAGACACAAAATGTCTGGTACTGTATTCCAGTGCTCTCCTGCCCATAATCGACCAGTTCTTCCTAAACCTGCTTGTATTTCGTCAAAAATTAATAGAATTCCTTTTTCGTTACATAGTTTTCTAACTTCTTGTAAGAATCCATCTGGTGCAACAATTATTCCACTTTCACCTTGAATTGGTTCTAAAATTATGAAAGCTGTATCCTCATCAATAACTGATCGAAGTGAATCCATGTCTCCAAATGATGCAAAAGAAACTTTTTCAACTAATGGTGCAAATGCTTTTCTGTATTTTGGATTAAATGTTAATGATAATGCCCCAAATGATTTTCCATGATATGATCCTTTCATTGCAACCATTCCTTTTTTACCTGTAAACTTTCTTGCAAATTTCATTGCAGCTTCAATTGCTTCTGCTCCACTATTGTTAAGATGTACTTGTGTTAATCCCTCTGGTGCTATTTCAATTANTTTTTTTAAAAACTCTTCTCTTGTTTTATTGTACAATGAACTGTGAACCGTAATAATTTTGTCTACTTGTTCTTTAATTGCATTATTGACTCTTTGATTTTGATGTCCTACTAGAGCTACTCCATATCCTCCCATNCAATCTACATACTCTTTTCCTTTGATATCCCAAACATGAGCTCCTACACCTTTTTCAATTGTAACTGGAAATCTTTGATATAGATTTCCCATATGTTGATCTTCACTCATGTTCAATCACCGTACAATTATCATGTGTGATTGCTGAAGAAATAGGATTTTCTTTTTGACCATTTGCGATAAAAGCTTGTTTGACTCCCATGTCTAGTGCTTCTGTAGAAGCCAAAATCTTTTTTTCCATACCTGGACCTATTTTTGGTCGAATTTCTTTTGCTTCTGCTAATGTTAATTTTGGTACTACTTTTTCATCCATTAATAATCCATCTACATTTGTAATGAATAATACTTTATCACTTCCTACACTTCCAGCTACATACGCTGCAGCTCTATCTCCATCTACATTAAGAAATTCTGATTCTTCACTAATTGCTATTGGTGAAATTACGGGTGTCAGTCCTTGTTTGAGTAATGATTTGATAAATTCTGAATTTACGTTTTTAATTTTACCTGTATATCCACCATCAATTGCTTGTTTTCGACCTTTTTCATTTACAATTAACAATCTTTTCTTTCTGTCTGCTTCTATTATTTTTGCATCTACTCCTGATAATCCAATTGCATTGATTCCATTTTTTTGTAACATTTGAACAATAGTTTTGTTTATTCTGCCTGACATTACCATTGTAAAAATTTCTGCAGTTTCTTTATCTGTATACCTGCTTTTAATTCCACTTGGAGATGTTACAAACTTTGGCTCTTTACCTAATTGTTTACAAACTTTTGTAACTTCTTTTCCACCTCCGTGAACTATGATAATNCCTTCTGATTCTGCAGTTTTTTTAATATCTTTAATTGTGGATGGATGTAAATCATCTACTACACTTCCGCCAATTTTGATAGTAATCATTTCTAGACCGGAGTTAATGGTGTGTATCTTAGTCCATTCATTTCATCAAAACCACACATAACATTCATGTTTTGAATCGCAGAACCTGCTGCACCTTTCATCAAATTATCTGATGCTGATAACGCAATTAATCTATTATTATCCTCATCTAAATCAAATCCAATATCACAAAAGTTAGAACCAACTAAGAATTTTGGATCTGGGAATTTGTATAATCCTTTTTTATCTCTAATTAATCTAACAAATTTTTCATCACCATAAGCTTGACGATATATTTTCCATAATTCTTTTTCACTGATATCTTTTTTCATAAATGTATGATTTGTACACAAAATACCTCTAACAACATCTACTGCATGTGGACTCATCGAAACACGAATTTTATTTCCTGCAATTTCACTTAGCTCTTGTTCAATTTCACCTGTGTGTCTGTGCTTTGCTGGTTTGTATGGTCTGATTACTCCTGCACGCATTGCATGTGCTGTCCCTGAACCTGAACCTGCTCCTGAAGAACCAATTTTTGAATCAACAATAATGTGTTCTCTATCTATGATGTCATTTTTAATTAATGGTGCTAATGCTAACATTGAAGTTACTGCCATACATCCTGGACATGAAACTAGTTGTGCTTTTTTGATTTCTTCNCTNTGTAGTTCTGGTACTCCAAACACTGATTTTGGTAAGTAGTCTGGATGTGGGTGTTTCCAACCATACCATTTGTCATATGCATCTTGTTGATGTAATCTATAATCTGCACTCAAATCAATAACTTTGATACCTCTATCGTATAGTGCTTTTACAATTTCAGTTGCAGTACCGTGTGGGACTGCTGTAAATACCACATCACATTGATCTGTTAGTTTATCGTAATCTAATTCTGAAAAAGTTAGATCTGTGAATCCCTTTAAACTTGGTTGAACTCTATGCAAATATTCTCCAACATGCTGTCTTGATGTTACCATACCAATTTCAACATCTGGGTGGTTAACTAGAAGACGAAGTGTTTCTCCTCCTACATAACCTGATGCTCCTACAACTCCAACTTTCATGATAAATCTCCTTGTAATGTAGTATAATTTATTTCCTAACGTAGTCTAAGGCGAATTTTACCATCTCTTTTGGTATATTTCGTTGTGAAACCCTTGCTAATCCTTTGAATTCTACTGTATTATTTACTTCGTGAACCACTATTCCTCTTTCTTCATCTTCCATCATATCAATTCCTAATATTCCTCCGCCCATTGCTTTTGATGCTTTTATTGCCATTTCTTCCATTTCTTTTGTAATTTCACAGATCTCTGGATCTGCCCCTAATGCGATATTTGTTTTAAAACCACCTGATGATTTTCTATACATGGCAGCGATAGGTTCATCTCCAATTGTAATAATTCTAATATCTCTTGGTGGTCTTTTGACGACTTTTTGTAAATAGTAAATTCTATCGTGAGGACTATCTGTAATGTCTCTAATTTCAACAATTGCATCCATTGCATCTTTATCTACAATCTGCATTACACCTCTTCCCCAACTACCTATTACTGGTTTGATTACTAGTGGGTATCCAACTTTTTCTAAATTATCTGTAGCACTTTCACTTGAAAATGAAAAATATGTTTTTGGTGTTGGTATGTTGTTTTTCTTTAAAAGTAATGTCATAAACATTTTGTTTCCACAAATACTTGCAACATCAAATTTATTCAAAACTGGAATATCTAAAAATTCTAGTGCTGATGTAAAATGTAAACCTCTAAAATAACTTACACATCTTTCTAACACTACATCTCCTAAATCCAAATCTTCTTTCTTACTATCTGTGTTGATTTGTGTAATTTTGGCATCTAACATTACTGCTGTGTGCCCTAATGCGGCAGCTTCCTTTTGTAGCATTTTTTCTTCCGTTCTTAAACGGTCAAAAACAATACTGATTTTTGACATTACTCTCCCCAGTCTTCGCCTACACTTTCTGCTTGTTTAAGCTCAATGTTTGATCCTTCTTTTTTAGAAATTTCAAAGTCAGCTCCACAATCAGGACAGGAGACTATTTCTCCAACTGAGGCATCATCTGGGATGTTGAGTTTTGCGTCACATTCTGGACAGTTCATGTTTTTGATTTCCATTTCTTTTGTAATTTATTAGCTTCCGTTGACTGCATTCCCCATAATTCGACGAATCCTTTAGCTAATCTTTGATCAAATGTGGATTCTACTCCATAAGTTGCAATATCGTGACTGTACAATGAATTTTTTGATTTTCTACCTACTACTCTCAAACTTCCTTTGTACATTTTTAATTTCACTGTACCTGATACTTGTTTTTGAGATGTTTCTATAAATCCGTCTAGGTCTGCTTTAAGAGGATCTTGCCAAAGTCCTGAATACACCAAATGTGCCCATTCATCATCAATTATTGACTTGAATTTATTTTGATGTTTTGTATGAACCATTTTTTCTAAATCTGAATGTGCCTCAATTAAACAAGTTGCTGCGGGATTTTCATATACTTCTCGTGATTTAATTCCTACAACTCTATCTTCAATATGATCAACTATTCCAACACCTGCTGCTCCTGCTTTTTTATTGATATATTCAATTATTTTTTGTGATTCAGTTATTTTTCCATCTACTACAACTGGAATTCCTTTTTCAAATTTAATTTCTAAATATGTTGGTTTATCTGGCAAGTCTTTTGTTTTTACCCAAATGAATGCATCATCTGGTGGTTCATTGTATGGGTCTTCTAGAACCCCTCCTTCAATTGCACGTCCCCATAAATTTTGATCAATACTGAATCTTTTTGCAACTGCATCTATCTCTATTCCATGTTTTTGTGCAAATTTTAATTCTGTATCTCTATCCAAATTTTTATCTCTGATTGGTGCTATGATTGGAAGATCAGAACCTGAACGTAATGTTATATCAAAACGTACTTGATCATTTCCTTTACCTGAACATCCATGTGCTAATGATGTCACTTTTTCTTTTTTTGCAATCTCTAATACTTTTTCTGCAATTAATGGTCTTGCAAGAGCTGTTGCTAAACAATATTTCTTTTGATAAAGTGCATTTGCTTTAATTGCTGGAAAAATATAATTTTTAACAAATTCTTTTCTTGCATCTATATTGTAATGTTTTTTCACTCCTAATGTTTTTGCTTTTGCAGCAATTTTTTTAGTATNATCTCCTTGACCTACATCTACTGTAACTGTAATTACATCCATGTCGTGTTCTTCTTGTAAATATTTTACAACAACTGAAGTATCTAGTCCTCCAGAAAATGCAAGAATTCCTTTTTGAGTCATGAAACATCTTTTCCGTATTATTTTGGAATTTATCTTTTGTGTTGAGTGTTTTTTACAAAAAATCCATGACTAGCTTAAGCTAAAATTCGATGATTATTTAACCATCAAATATAACGCTGTTTTATGACGATTAAATTGATACTTTCTGTAAGTATTGTGGTAGTTATAGTTGGTTTTATNGCTGGAATTATTTTAAATTCTGATGAAAGTTCTAATGAAAACACTCTTCGAATTGCATATTTTCCAAATATTGGACATGCAATTCCTATAATTGGAATGGAGAAAGGATTTTTTACAGAACAACTTACTGACACTGAAATTGAAACTAGGGTTTTTGATAGTGGGCCTCAAGTGATTGAATCCCTTTTTGCAAATTCTATTGATATTGCATATGTTGGNCCTGGACCTACAATTAATGGATTTTTAAATTCTGAAAATAAAAATATTCAAATCCTATCTGGAGCTGCAAGCGGCGGTGCTAGTTTTATTGTTCATCCAAACTCTGAAATTAATACTGCATCTGATTTTGCAGGAAAAAAAATTGCTGTGCCTCAAATTGGAAATACTCAAGATATCTCATTACGTCATTATTTATCTGAAAATAATTTGAAACCTGCTGAAAAAGGTGGTTCTGTAATTGTTTANAATATTTCCAATCCTGATATCTATACTTTATTTGTAAAAGGTGATATTGATGGTGCATGGGTTGCAGAACCTTGGGCAACAATTTTAGAAACTGAACTTGGTGGGCATAGATTATTTTTTGAAGAAGATTTGTGGCCTGATAAACAATTTGCATCTGTACTTTTAATTGCAAATACTGATTATGTTGAAAAAAACCCTGAGATAATTTCTGATTTCCTTATTTCTCATCATGAGATAGTAAAATGGATTAATGATAATCCTGTTGAAACCCGAATAACTTTTAACACTTTTTTAAAGTCACATTTGGGCCAATCTTTATCTGATGATGTAGTTGACATTTCTTTATCTAATCTTGAAATCACTTCTGATCCTGTAATGGATTCTGTTTATTCATTTGCTGAAAAGGCTAATGTGTTGGGATATCTTGGAAGAAATGGATATGATTTATCTGGAATTTTTTACAATCTTGGTTCAAATTCTAACTTTGAAGGGGATACATAGATGACAAAATTAGAGGCAAAAAATATTGTAAAATACTTTAGCCATGATTCTCATAAACTCAAAGCATTAGGTGGTGTAAATTTAAAAATTGAATCTGGGGATTTTGTTTGCCTAGTTGGACCTTCAGGTTGTGGTAAATCTACTTTTTTACGTATAGTTGCAGGATTGGAAAAGCCTGATGAAGGACAAATTATCTTTGATGGTCATCCTGTTACTGAAACTGGACCTGAAAGAATTATGGTTTTTCAAGAAGGTGCATTATTTCCATGGCTTACAGTTCAAGATAATGTTGAATTTGGATTAAAAATGGCTGGAATTTCACAAGAAGAACGAGCAATAATTTCTCATAGATATTTGGATATGATGCAATTGACAAAATTTGCAGATTCTTTTACCTATCAACTTTCAACTGGTATGAAACAACGTGTAGCTATTGCTAGAGCCCTTGTGATGGATCCTGATGTTTTGTTGATGGATGAGCCTTTTGCAGCTCTTGATGCACAAACTCGAGATTTGTTATTAGTTGAAATGCAATTAATTTGGGAAAAAACAAAAAAAACTATTTTGTTTGTTACTCATAATGTTGCAGAAGCTGCTGTTCTTGGAACTAAGGTTGCAATTTTTAGTAATCGGCCCTCAATAATTAAAAAAGAATTGACTAATAATTTTCCTAGACCTCGGACTGCTGAGGATGAATCTTTACTTAAATTCCAACAAGATATTTTAGTTGAACTTAGACCTGAGGTAAAGAAAAATCTGGAGTAATTATTATGGCAAAAAATTATACTGTTCATAGAATTGGATTTTACATTGGAATAATTGCTGTTTGGCAAATTATTGCAATGATTGGTATTTGGCCTGATAATATTTTTCCATCACCTTATGAAGTAGCTGAAGATTTGTTTTACGGTGGAATTGATGGCAGTTTGTTTTATGGAATTGCAACAAGTATGTTGAGATTGTCTGTTGGATTGGCAATTGCAATTGCAGGTGGTGTTGTGTTGGGAATTTTTATGGCTAGAATCGAAGTGGTAAATCAAACTGTTGGCTCTCTTGTTTTGGGATTACAGTCAATTCCTTCAATAGCTTGGGTCCCAATAGCAATTCTTTGGTTTGGTTTAACTGATGGTGGAATTATTTTTGTTACTGCCATTGGTGCAATTTTTGCAGTTACAATTAACACCTATACTGGAGTCAAAAATATTGATCCACACTTTATTGAGGCTGCAAGAAATATGGGTGCTAAAGGTACACAATTAATCACTGCTGTATTAATTCCTGCAGCATTTCCATACATGATTTCTGGATTTAAACAAGGCTGGGCTTTTGCATGGAGAGGAGTTATTGGTGCTGAAATATTGTTTTCCTTCTTGGGATTGGGCTTTTTACTAAATGCTGGACGCTCTCTAAATGATGTTTCACAAGTAATTGGAATAATGGTTGTAATTATGGGAATAGGTTTGTTAGTTGATGGAATAATTTTCAAACGATTGGAAACTAAAGTAATGTCTCGTTGGGGACTGAGATAATCTCTAGTTTTTTATTTTCAATGAAACAACAAATGCCATTACAATAATTACTATTGCAAAATACATTACTGAAATATAATCAAATGTAAATGCAATGGTTCCTGCAATGATTGGTCCAATCACTGTTGCAATTGATAACGTTGAGCTAAAAATTCCTGTTGATGTTGAACGTGGATTGTTTTCCATTAAATGAAAATTTCCTCCAATAAATAAAAATGCCCATGTAGCACCAACTAATGCCATAAATGGCATTGCCATCCACCATTCTGTCACAATTGATAATCCTACAAATACAAATGTTGTACATCCAATTCCAATTTTAAATTTAGTTACATTGGAAAGATGAATCTTACTTGCCATTATGTTCATCAAGATAAATGCTGTCATTGTATTTGCAACATATACTATTGAAATGTGATATAGTTCTCCTCCTAATTTTTCTACAATCATTATGGGAAGAATTGTCCATACTGCAGCAGCTCCGATATGTCTTAGTAATAATGATAAAAAGAGAAATTTATTTTTTAAAATTACTTGTTTTGTAGTTCCTGGAGTTATCTCTTTTTTTTGTACTGGATTGGGTAGTTTTATTGTAAAAATTAATCCTATGATAAATGATGCTGCACTAATTAGAAAAATTAATTTAAGATCACTTGCAATTCCTGCAGCAGCAATTCCTGCTAACCATCCTAATGCATGAAATGAAATTACTGTGGCTGCTCTTTTTTTATCAATATTTGCTTCATAGGTATATGCAATCATTGCAGGAATCATTATTCCACTTGCAATTCCTGCAGCAATTCTTACTAGGAAAAATATTGTTATATCATCCGCAAAATAATGTAATCCAAATGCTATTGCACATCCTACAAACCCAATTCTGATAAATTTGAGCCTGGTTCCTTTCTTATCTGAATGCCTTCCAAAATATATTTCTGATAAAATCTGAGCAAAACTAAATGATGCTACTAGTAATCCAATTTCAAAAATAGAATCCGTTACGCCTTTTGCAATTATTGGCATGAATACAAATACTATTGAAATTCCTGCATGTTGAAAAAATGTTGCACTGCGAACTAAGTTGTTAACTTGTAATTTTGACATAAATATACCAAAATTTTAATTCAACCTAATTTCAACATAGATGTTTATTTTGTATTTTTGTTTCATCTGAAAAGAGTTAAACTGTACAAGTATTTTTTAAAATTTAATTGACTGAAAAAGAATCTTTTCTAGATGCATTAAAAAATCGAGTTTTACTTTTTGATGGAGCTATGGGTACTGAAATTCAAAAGTATGACCCCTCTCCTGAAGATTTTCCAAATAATCAAGATGGATTTAATGATGGTTTGATACTAACTCATCCTGATTGGATAAAACAAATTCATCGAAATTATCTAGATGCTGGTTCTGATTGTATTGAAACAAATTCTTTTGGTTCTAATAAAATAAAATTAGATGAATATGGTTTTGGTGATCAAACTGTTGATTTTAATAAAAAAATTGCACTTCTTGCATCTGAAGTTTGTGCTGAATATTCTGATACGTCTAGATTTGTAATTGGTTCTATGGGTCCAACTGGTTATTTACCAGTTCTGATGATCCTGATTTGGGACAAAAACCTCTTGATGAAATTCGTGAAGCATTTGAATTACAAGCTGAAGGATTAATTTTAGGTGGTGTTGATGCATTACTAATAGAGACTAGTCAGGATATTTTAGAAGTTAAACTAGTAATTGAAGCATGTCATAATGCAATGTCTAAGACTGGTAAGAAAGTTGCAATTATTTCTAATACTACTTTGGATCAATATGGAAAAATGTTACTTGGAACTAATATTCAATCTGCTTACACTACCGTTTCTGATATGGGCATTGATGTATTTGGATTGAACTGCTCAACTGGTCCAATTGAAATGAATCCAAGTGTTCAATGGCTTGATGAGCAAAATGAACATAATCTTTTAGTTGTTCCAAATGCTGGAATGCCTGAAAATCAAGGTGGACAAGCAGTTTACAAAATGACTCCTGAAAAAATGGCTAATGCTCTTGGTGATTTTATTGATCAATATGATAAAGTTAGAATTATTGGTGGATGTTGTGGAACCAATCCTGATCATATCAAATCTTTAAGACGAATAATTGACGAAAAAGCCAGTTCTATCAAGGGTTAAGTATCTAGGAAAACTGATGTGATTTTAGAGTATGACTGTTCCTAGAGTTAGTTCTGCCTTGAAAGCAGTTGATCTAAAACAAATCCCTGCACCTCTAATTATTGGAGAAAGAATTAACACACAAGGTTCTCGTAAAGCTAAAAAATTAGTTCTTGCTGATGATTTTGATGGTTTAGTTGATTTGGCAAGAGTTCAATCTGAAGATGGTGCACATTGTCTTGATGTGTGTGTTGCTACAACTGAACGTTCTGATGAACGTGAATTTATGTTAACTTTAGTAAAAAAATTAAGTTTAGAAATTGATGCGCCTTTAGTAATTGATTCTACAGATCCCGAAGTAATTGAATCATCTGTAAAACAAATTCCTGGTAGACCTATAATTAATTCTATAAATTTAGAAGGTGATGGTAGTAGATTTGAAAAATTAGCCCCTATAATGGCAAAATATGGTTTACCTGCAATAGCTTTGTGTATTGGACCTAATGGTATGGCTAAAACTCCTCAACAAAAAGTTGAAACAGCTGAATTACTTTATGAAACTGGAAAAAATTATGGATTAAAAATTGAACAATTTATTTTTGATGTACTTACATTTACTTTGGCAACTGGAGAAGACGAATTCCTTAATGCTGGTAAAAATACTTTGGAAGGTATACGTCTTGTTAAAGAAAAATTTCCTAATTGTTTTACTACTTTGGGTCTTAGCAATATTAGTTTTGGATTGATGCCTTATGCTAGAAAAATTCTTAATTCTATTTTTTTATATCATGCTGTAAAAACTGGGCTTGATTCAGCTATTGTTAATGCTAGAGAAATTATTCCTTATGGTGAGATTAATGTAGAAGAAAAAAAACTTGCTGAGGATTTAATTTTTAACACACATTCTAATGCTTTATCTGATTTAATTTCTTATTTTGAAAAGACAGGAACAAAAAGTACAACTGCATCAAAAAAAGTTGATGTTGATCCTACATGGCCACCTGGAAAACGTGCTAATTTTAGAATTGTAAATAGACTTAAAGATGGTATTCAAAATGATGTCGTTTCTGCAATTGCTGATAAACTTGGTAAAACTGAATTAATTAAAAACACTGATGGTATTTTATCTTTAGATCTTTCTAAGGATATTACTCATTCTAGTGCTATACGGACTCTCAATGAGGATTTACTTCCAGCTATGAAGGAAGTAGGTGATAAATTTGGATCTGGTGAATTGATTTTACCTTTTGTTCTCAAGTCTGCTGAATGTATGAAAGCATCTGTTAATGAACTTGAAAAATATCTAGTTAAAGAGGAAGGAACTAGTAAAGGAAAACTTGTTTTGGGAACTGTGTATGGTGATGTACATGATATTGGTAAAAATCTTGTAAAAACTATTTTTCAAAATAATGGTTATTCTGTTTATGATTTGGGAAAACAAGTTCCACTCCAAAAATTCTTAGAAAAAATTGATGAAATAAAACCTGATGCTATTGGTTTATCTGCATTGTTAGTTTCAACTTCAAAACAAATGAAATTTTTTGTAGAACATGCAAGAAAAAATAACATGACTCTTCCAATTCTTTGTGGTGGTGCTGCAATTAACAGTAATTACATTAATCGAATTGCAAAAGATGGTGGAATTTATGAACCTGGNGTATTTTATTGTAATACTATGTTTGAAGGTCTGAAAACTATGGATACTTTGGTTTCTGATGAAAAGCCAAAACTTTTAGCTGAATGGAAAGAAAAATTAGAAAATTGGAAAGAAAAATCTAATATTGTCATTGATTCCTCTACTCTTCCTAAAAGCAATATTCAACCTGTTAAAGCACCTACTCCTTCAACTATTGGAAAACCTATTCGTTTACAATTAGATCAAATTAACATGAATGAAGTTTGGACAATGATTGATAAAAAATCCTTATTCAAATTATCTTGGGGATTGCGTGGGAAATCTGGTGCTGAATCTGAAGAAGAGCATGAGCAATTATTAACTGAATGGAAAATTCGAATAATTCGTGATAAATTAATTGAACCTGAAATTGTATATGGTTATTTTAAATGTCATAATAATGGTCAAAAATTATTAGTTGAAAATCCTGTTGGTGAAGATGTTGAATTTGATTTTCCACGTTCTACTAGGCCTGAACATTTGTGTTTAACTGATTATTTTGGAGATGACGATATTGTTGCATTTCAATCTGTAACTGTTGGAACTAAGGTTTCTGATATTTTGGATACTTGGAATAATGATGATAAATATACTGATGCATATTATTTACACGGATTAGCTGTTGAACTTGCAGAAGCTTTAGCTCAATGGGTAAATCAAAAAATTAAATCTGAATTAAATTTAGACAAAGGCGGATTGCGATATAGTTGGGGATTTCCTAGTTGTCCTGATGTTTCTCAACATCATTTAGTTTGGAAACTTTTACAACCTGAAAAATCTGGTATGACTTTAACTGAATCTGGTCAAATTATTCCTGAACAATCTACTGCTGCAATAGTAGTACATCATCCAAATGCACAATATTTTGTAATTTAATTAAAAATTATTTTTCAAATATTCATTTAATCCCTTAAAATCATTAGGCGATGTAATTAGTACATCTTTTGTAATTTTATGAATCTCTTTTACAAATTTATCAAATTCTTTACTGTATTCTTCTAAATTTAATCCCAAAAAATCTGCCGATTTTTGATTTTTTTCAGATGGAAATAAAATTATTGGGATTATTGAAAATTGTTTTAAATTATTTACAAGATTTTGAACTTGTTCTATATTTTGAACAACTTGAGTCATGAAACCATTTGGTTGTGCTTTAATTTTTTTTACAATTTTTGAAAAATTTGGTTTATTTGAGATTGAAAGATATAATTTAATTTTTGAATTATACCCTTTTTCTTTTAGATTGGTAACTACTCTACTTGGAACTAAGCCTGAATCTGGTGCTCCTGATTGTGCTGGATCTCCCATAAGTATCAAAATCCCTGCAACTCCAATTGAAATACACGTTTCTACAAATTTAATAATTTCATCATTATTTTTATCTCTCACTCTTAAACTAACTGTAATTGGAGTATCTGGAATTTCTTTTTTAATAATTTCTCCAATTTTAATTGGAGATACTCTTTGATGCCCTAACACATTTTCTGTAATGTGAATTGTATCACATTTTTTTGAAATTATTTTCATTTTTTCTACAAATTTTATTATTGATTCTTCTGTATTCACATCTGGTAAAATTTTGGGAGGATTAGCTTCATATCTAATTGTCATATTTTTATTTTTTCTATACTTGGTTAAAACCTTTGAATACTAAAACTTCTGTATAATTATAGGAAACAACAAAATGCTATTAGATGATTTAAAATTCCCTCTTTGCAGTCCTATAATTCCTGAAATTAAATCTGATGCAAATTGTAAATTGGCATCTGTTCTTGTTGTAATTTATGGTAATTCTCCAAAAGTCATAATGACTGAAAAACCAAAAAGTATGAAACTTCATGCAGGCGAAATTTCATTTCCTGGTGGAAAGCTTGATGCTAATGATTCAAATCTTTTAGAAACGGCGTTACGTGAAACTCGTGAAGAAATTGGACTTGTAATTTCAAAAGATCAGGTGGTTGGTCAATTAGATCCTGTTATAACGTTAAATTCTGGTTTTTTGATTTTACCCTTTGTAGCTATATTNGATGAAATTCCTCCACTGATCTCAAATTCTGAAGTTGAAAAAATTCTTTACATTCCTCTTAATTCATTGTTAAAAACTATCACAAAAGATTCTGATCCCAATCATAATCTAATTTCTGAAATGTATACTTTTGAGTATCAAGATCAAATTGTGTGGGGTGCATCTGCTAGAATCCTAAAACAAATCAAAANCAGCCTAAATTCCTGAGATTCATTTAAAAAGAGCTCTTCGTGCCTGAGAAATAATGGCTGCACGCAAGTCCTCACCACGAAAAATTCGTCTGCTTAAAAAAACAAAGCAGACTTCTGCAGTACCAGCTTGGATCATTCTCAAAACTAACCGAAGTGTTAGAACAAATCCTAAACGTAGGGCTTGGAGATCAACTGATGTGGAGGTTGGATAGTTGTCTCAAGAATTAGAACGAGTTTATACAATTCCTTTAGGTAAAGTATTGATTTCACAATCACAACACAGAGCAGTACGTGCTATCAATATGATTAAAGAATTTGCTCAACATCACATGAAAGTTGAAATTATTAAAATTGATGAAGAATTAGCACATAAAATTTGGTCTAGAGGTGTTCGTAGTCCTCCAAGAAAAATTAAAGTTAGAATGAGTAAAACTGACGAAGGTTATGTTCTTGTTTCTCTATTTACTGATGATGCAGAATCTACAGTTACTGAAAAAGAAACCAAAAAAGTTGAAGATAGTGCAGAGACTGCTAAAGAAGCACCTGCTAAAGAAGCACCTGCTAAAGAAGCACCTGCTAAAGAAGCACCTGCTAAAGAAGCACCTGCTAAAGAAGCACCTGCTAAAGAAGCACCTAAAACAAAATCTAATTAATTTTTGTGTTTTATCTAAAATTTCTATAATGTTTCAATGTTAACATAAAAATATTTTTACTAAAATGAATAGTAATCTTCAGGAAGATTTGATTTCATTTTAGATTCTATTTTTTTGCTTGAATTAGATTCAGGCAAATCCATAACTAAACAAAACATCTTTTTTTCAAGATTATTTGTCAATATGTTTTTCATTAATCTCTAATGTTTTTCTCTCATTTAAGATTTATTTATAAAATTTAACTGTGATTTACTTATTTATGGTCTAAATTTTTGATTAATTTGAGGTTTGGATCAAACTTAAATATTTTTTCAGCGTATTGAATGCAACGAGAAAATACTATCTTTTGTAGACTTGAATGATAGCGAATAATGGGATCTTTTATTTTCCATCATTTTCTTGTTGTTTTGTTAATATGCTAAATTTTAAGTTCATGGAATATCTATGAAAAATAATTATGGATAAGATCTATGTTTATTGTAAAACTTGTGGTAAAAAAGTAAAAGCAATAATTTTAACTAAACATGAACGAGAATATGATGATTCTATTTCTGGTTATCGGAGATATGGTATGGTTAGAATTTTACAACATAATATTGGATTTAGAAAAAACTGTATCGATACCTCTCAAATTAAAGCACTAGTTGAATCTGATTCTAAAGATACTGATGGTGTGTTAAATTAAACTTAATTAGGTTTAACTTTTTTTAAAAATTTTTTATTTTATATATTTAGAAAATTATTTTATTCTAATTGATACAAGTCTAATTTACAATCTATGCTACAATCTGGTGTAGACCAATCAAGTGTATTTTCTTGTGGAATCAT
>JGI26381J51731_1000465_pt1 | contig 22407 bp, 19 predicted proteins | sample SaaInlV_165m_DNA_3_FD_51731 | JGI IMG/M metagenome (IMG submission 51731) | reverse complement strand
ACCACATGAAGTTCAGCGTCCGGTATGATGGTCAGCTTTTCTGATTAAGAAATAGGCCTGCACAACATGCTGCGACTCGCAGAAAAAATGAGCCGGCTCGGTACCGAGACGGCATTCGATGTTCTGGCTCGGGCCGATGTATTGGCGCGTGGAGGGCAGGACATCATTAATCTTGGGATCGGCCAGCCCGATTTCAAAACCCCGGAGCACATTGTAGAGGCGGCGGTCAAAGCACTTCATGACGGCCACCATGGCTACACCCCTTCTCCAGGTATTCCACAGTTGCGCGAATCGGTAGCACAGGATCTTGTGAAGCGTCGGGGAGCCAAGGTTTCTGCCGATCGTATTGTGATTGTTCCAGGCGGAAAGGTAACGATGTTTTTCGCGATCCTGATGTTCGGTGAGCCGGGTGCAGAAATCCTGTACCCCAACCCTGGATTTCCTATCTACCAGTCGGTCATCGAGTTCACCGGCGCAAAGGCCGTGCCCATACGCCTGCTGGAAGAGAACGATTTTTCTTTCGATGCTGACACCATCCTGAGCCATTACCGAGAACACCCGATTATTGATTCTGAACTCTCCCGCCAACCCAACCGGTGGGGCTGTGCCCAGAGCTGAGATGGATCGGCTGGTATCGGGCCTGACGGAAAAGCATCCAAACGTTGCAATATTGAGTGATGAGATCTATTCACGAATTACGTACGACGACCGGGAGCACGTATCACTCCTGTCGTATCCTGAACTCGATGATCGACTCATTTTGCTCGATGGCTGGAGTAAAACTTATGCAATGACCGGATGGCGGATGGGCTATGCGGTCTGGCCTGAAGCGCTGGTAGAAGGCGCGACTCGTTTGGCGGTCAATTGCCACTCTTGTGTGAATTCTGCCGCTCAGTATGCCGGGATCGCTGCCTTGGAAGGGCCACAGGATGCGGTTGATGGGATGGTGTCGGCATTCGACGAAAGGCGGCGTGTGATTGTGGCGGGGTTAAACAGTCTTCCCGGCGTGAGTTGCCGTACACCGATTGGCGCGTTCTATGTTTTCCCGAACATCCGCAAGACAGGATTGACTGCCCGGGTTCTACAGGATCGTTTGCTCGAAGAAGTGGGTGTCGCAACGGTTGCAGGCACGAGCTTTGGTGCTCTCGGAGAAGGCTACATCAGATTCTCATATGCCAACAGCGTAGAGAACATCGAGATAGCATTAGATCGTGCGGCTGAACTCTTGCGTGCTGTATGAGGTGTACTGCCCAAAGGACACATAAATTGAAAAGGAGATAATCGAGATGACTGAACTTTCAAAATCAAAGATGTATTTGGGCGGAGAGTGGGTGGAACCACTGACCGGGGATTATTTTGAGTCGCACAATCCGTACACCGGCAAACCATGGATGCTGGTCGGTAGAGGTGGGGAGGATGACGCCAACCGAGCAGTCGACGCTGCGAAAAAGGCATTTCATAACCCCGAGTGGCGGGATATGACGCCAACCGCGCGCGGACATCTCCTTCGGAAATTAGGGGATCTAATAGCCGAGAACGCAGAAGCTCTGGCAAAAGTCGAGGTGCAGGACAACGGTAAGTTATATGCTGAGATGCACATGCAGATGCGTTACGCGCCGCAATGGTATTACTACTTCGGGGGGTTGGCCGACAAGATCGAGGGTTCGATTTTTCCAATAGATAAGCCGGAAGTCTTTGCCTATACCCGGCATGAGCCTCTTGGCGTTTGTGTCGCGATTATTCCGTGGAACTCGCCACTTCTATTGGTAAGTTATAAGTTGGCACCGGCCTTAGCGGCAGGCAATACGGTCATCATCAAGCCCTCCGAGTTCACCTCGGCATCAGCTCTAGAATACGTAAAATTAGTTGAGGCGGCCGGGTTCCCCAAAGGCGTGGTCAACGTGGTTACAGGATACGGGAAAGAAGTNGGCGAAGCCTTGATTACCCACCCGGATGTGGCCAAGGTTGCATTTACCGGCGGCTCCGCGAGTGGNCGGCATGTGTACTCGCGCGCGGCTCAGTCATTAAAGAAAGTGAGTCTGGAGTTNGGTGGNAAATCTCCAAACATCATTTTTGATGACTGCAACATCGATAATGCGGTNAAGGGGGCTATATCGGGNATTTTTGCTGCCACGGGGCAGACCTGTATCGCNGGATCCAGGCTTTTGGTCCAGGAATCGATCCACGATGAAATTGTAGAAAAATTGGTCGCTTTGGCCAAGACGGCAAGAATGGGTGATCCGATGTCGAAAGATACTCAGGTTGGGCCAGTCACGACCTATCCACAGTACGAAAAGGTATTGAGCTATCTGCAAATCGCCCATGATGAAGGGGTCGATTGTGTTCTTGGCGGTGATAAAGCGACGCGCCCCGAATGTGGCGAAGGCTGGTTTGTGGAGCCGACAATTTATACCAATGTCGACAATAGTATGCGGATCGCACAGGAGGAAGTTTTTGGCCCGGTGCTTTCCGTCATTCCCTTCAAGGACGAAGAAGAGGCTATCGCGATTGGTAACGACGTGGTATTCGGCCTTGCTGCTGGTATTTGGACACAGAGTATTCGACGGGCGATCGAGCTGCCGAAAAAACTGCAAGCTGGAACAGTCTGGGTCAATATGTATCGTGCGGTGAGCTACATGGCGCCGTTCGGAGGGTACAAGCAGTCCGGTTTGGGACGAGAGAACGGGCAGGAGGCAATTCGGGAATATATGCAAACGAAGACCGTCTGGTTGTCTACCTCAGAAGAGGTGCCCAACCCGTTTATCATGCGTTGACCTGGCGGTGCACAAAACCAGGCAACGGCGCGCCACCCGCCAGTCAGGGTAAAGAAGTGAAGTGAGGTAAGGTAAGAAGGGGGTAGTCTTTCCTGGTGTCTTCGTGGCCAGGTGACCCTAGATTAATTCACACCAGCCAAAGCGGTCGGTCAGACGATAGGCGGTCGCAAGTTCTATCCGTAGATTCCATTCTTCGACAGACACTTGGGTGCGAAGTGTTGCTTTTAGACTAACGGGTAGTGGATCACCGTTGAATTTCAATATGCCCAGATATTAATGGATCGATCGAGGGCTCTGTCGCTGGCACCGGAGCCGCGATCACTTGTGTTACTCCCTCCAGCCGTGTCGTCTGTAACGCCGCAGGCATAGCGGTTGATCGTTGGTGCTCGCGGTTGTCAGTGGATTACCGCCGATTAAGGTATCTCGGCACAGGCTGCAATGATCGATTCAGAATCTAAATGATATGCCTTGTATAGCTCGGACAGGGTGCCCGATTCGCCATATCGTTCAACGCCGAGCGGCCGCACTGGATGGCCATGGACTGCGCCAAGCCAACTCAAGATGGAAGGATGACCATCAACGACCGTCACGATTCGGCCAGAATCTCTGAGCGGTGAAAGGAGGCGTTCCACTGGCGCTGCCGTGCTGCTGTTACCCGCTTGACGCTGGCGTTGCGCAGCAAGCCAAGCGCGATAAAGGCGATCAGGCGACGTGACCGCAAGTAAACCGACTCCCGGATTCTGTTCGGCGATCTTTGTGTATGCGCTCAATGCTTCTGGGCCTACTGCACCGGTATAGGCAATCGCGAGCGTCGAGTCTGGGCCCGGCGCCCGCAACCAGTAGCCACCTTCAATGACAGCCGTCCGGAGGTCGGGATCGATCTGACGTTGCAATTGGGTAATACGGCGAGTGGTCAGGCGCAGATAAACAGAGCCGCCGCTTTGATCATTGAGGAGATCTTGATTCGGCTCGCCGTTATCCTCGCGCTGAAGATGCTCGAAGCTCCAGCACAGAATCGCAGCCAACTCGTCGGCATAAGTGGGCTCGAAAGAGCTTAATCCGGGTTTTGACATGCCAATGAGGGGGGTCCCAATCGACTGATGGGCNCCACCTTCCGGNGATAACGAAATTCCGGATGGNGTGGCCACCAGAATGAATCGGGCGTCCTGATAACACGCATAGTTCAGTGCGTCGAGGCCTCGTTCGATAAAGGGATCGTAAATCGTGCCAATCGGAAAGAGGCGTTGCCCGAAGAGGGAGTGGGAGAGCCCAGCTGCAGCGAGCAGTAAAAAAAGATTGTTCTCGGCAATACCCAGCTCGATATGTTGGCCCGTCGGGGATGGAGGCCAGCGGTGCAGGGAACCGATATCCTGCAGTGGCAAAGGGTCTTTGCGGGCCTTGGGGTGAAACAGTCCCCGTCGATTGACCCAGCCGCTGAGGTTGGTCGATATCGTGACATCCGGTGATACCGTGACGATTCGATCAGCAAGGTCGTTGCTGGCTCTGGCAATGCCGTTCAGAATTCGCCCAAAGGCTGCCTGTGTCGACAGGTGCTCAGCTATCGGGGGATCCAGTCGATCGGGAACGGCGACCTCGCTCGACCGGTGTCGTCGCGGCCCAGCCAACTTTAGGGAAACATCCTGAATGAATGTTTGCAACTCGTCAGTCGGGATGTCGATTCCGGCAAGCGGCGCCCATTCCTGGCCATCCGGGATGTGATGCGCCTGCTTAAGAGTCTGAATTTCTTCAGAATTCAGCAGCCCGGAATGGTTGTCTTTGTGGCCCGCGAGGGGCAGTCCGTAGCCCTTGATGGTATAGGCAAAAAAACAGGTGGGCTGTTCATCCTCAACTGCCTCGAATGCCTCCAGCACGGTCTCCATGCAGTGGCCTCCAAGATCAGTCATCAACGAAAAAAGTTCCGAGTCGTTGTATTCGCCAATCAGCGANGCCGCNCCGGATCTCGCGCCAATNTCATCAAGTAGCGGTTGTCGCCATGCTGTAGCACCCTTATAGACAAGCGCTGAATATTTCGAGTTTGGGCAGGCATCGATCCATTGTCGTAAAGCCTCACCACCCTTCCTATCGAACGCTTCTCGAAGTCGTTTCCCATACTTTATGGTCGTGACTTTCCATCCCATGCTGGTAAAGAGGCGACTGAAGCGATTCAACAGCCGGTCGGAAATTACAGAATCCAGGCTTTGCCGGTTGTAGTCGATCACCCACCAGACATTCTCCAGATCGTGCTTCCAGCCCTCAAGCAGTGCTTCGTAGATGTTGCCTTCGTCGAGTTCGGCGTCTCCTACNACGGCCACCATTCGGCCCTTTGCTATTTTCCAGTTATGAGTTTCGACATATGTTTGCATCANTGACGCGAAGCTGGTCATTGCCACGCCGAGGCCCACAGATCCAGTAGAAAAATCCACATCGTCCGCATCCTTGGTTCGTGACGGATAAGCTTGAGCGCCACCAAGGGCCCGAAATCGCTCCAGATGTTGTCGGCTTTGTTTGCCAAGAACATACTGGATAGCATGGAAAACGGGACTACCATGGGGCTTTACCGCAACTCGGTCTTCACGGCGAAGGGCAGAAAAATAAAGCGCAGNCATCAGGGTAACCATTGAAGCGCAAGAAGCCTGATGGCCGCCGACCTTCAGTTGACCATCGTTTGGCCGGAGATGATTGGCGTGGTGGATGATCCAGGTCGACAGCCACAGAATCTTGCGTTCCAACGCCTGAAGAAAAACCAATCGATCCTGCGTTGTCTGCAAATGCGGCACTGCATCATTGGGGTCGAAGTGAATGTTGGGCATAAGTCAGAATTGGGGACAATGAACAAGACGGCACTTCATCTCACTATATTATTGCTTCGGGCTGGGAATAGGTTTCCAATTTATGTAGTAAAATTATTAATAACGAAATATTTGATCATAAAACATCAATTTTCTGGACAATTATGCTAGAACGCGAATGGGACAAGAAAGATCTTGGAATCTTGAAGATTCTCCAGGAACAAGCGCGGATATCAAATTCGGATCTCGCCCAGCGTGTCGGCCTTTCTCCATCGCCCTGTTGGCGCAGAGTCAGAGCCTTGGAGGATGCGGGTGTGATTCAACAGTATGTGGCGTTGGTCAGTGCAAAGTCTGTGGGACTCCCAATCAACGTGTTCGCCACCGTGACGCTGGAAAAGCAAATCGAGAAGGCGTTAGAGGTATTTGAGAAAGCGGTCGCTGAGCGACCGGAGGTGATGGAATGTTATTTGATGACAGGAGAATTTGATTATTTACTGAGAGTCGTGGTGCCAGATCTTGAAGCTTATGAACATTTCTTGTTACAGCATCTGACTCGAATTAAAGGAATCGCGAGCATCAAATCAAGTTTCTCGTTGAAGCAGGTCTGCTACAAGACAACACTGCCACTGCCGCGCTAGCAGTCGCAATCACCTGATCCGGCAGTAAAGCGCCGGATCAGCGTGTAGATGCTGCATCGCGTTCGCCGAAGATATCATCATCTTGAGATGGCCGGCAACGCTGGTATTGTTGTGGATACTTAATTTGCGCTCCGAGTTGGTCCGCGGCGTGCCAGACCCAGCGCGGGTTGTATAACATGCCTCGCCCCAGAGCTACCATGTCGGCTTTGCCTTCGGACAAGATAGTTTCTGCCTGACGGGGTTCAGTGATCAATCCAACCGCGATCGTGGTCATACCCGTTTCCTGTCGGATCTGTTCAGACAAGGGGACCTGAAACCCGGGTCCGACTGGTACGACTTGATCCGGGGCGAGACCTCCGCTGGACACGTCGATCCAGTCGCAACCGGACTGCTTCAACAGCTTGCAAAGAACAATCGATTGGTCCATATCCCATCCGCCGTCGATCCAGTCGGTAGCCGATAGGCGGATGCCCAGTGGCTTTGTCGCAGGCCAAGCAGCACGTGTCGCCTCGAATACCTCAAGAACGAAACGCATACGATTGTCCAAAGAGCCTCCATAGTTGTCGGTTCTTCGATTGCTGATAGGGGAGAGGAATTGGTGCAGCAGGTAGCCATGGGCTGCGTGCAACTCGAGTGCATCAATACCAATTCGTTCTGCGCGGCGAGCGGCATCGGCAAATTTGTTCACCATGTCGGCAATTTCTGTCGAACCCAATTCTCGTGGCACAGGGGCGCCGTCCTGTAGTGCAATGGCCGATGGGGCAACGACTTCCCAGCCGCCGTCGCTGGGTAGAATCGACTTTCTTCCTTCCCACGGGCGGGCAGAAGACGCTTTGCGCCCAGCGTGGGCAAGTTGCAGGGCGATCGGAGTGTCAGCAACGTCTTTGCAAAAATTAACGACCTGCCGCAAGGCAGATTCATTGTCGTCGCTGTAAAGCCCCATACAGTAGGGAGTGATTCGGCCGGCGGCTTCAATGTTGGTCATTTCAATACACAATAATCCGACTCCAGATGCTGCGAATTGCCCAAGATGCATATGATGCCAGGGCCCAGGAGAACCCTCGGTTGCCGAGTATTGGCACATCGGCGAAACCATCACCCGGTTCTGGATCTCCAGCTGGCGCAGTTGAAGCGGCGTAAACAAAACAGGGTCGAGAGAATCTTTCACCATTTGCATCCTTTATTGGGTTTGAGGGAGTTTAGTGCGCCAAGTTTGGGCCCTTTCAGAAAGAGCGACGGTGGTGACCGCTACCGGTTGGCTGACAGACGAAAGCATCCCGGGGTGGACGGGAGAATCAGGGCCGGTCGGTAATGATAGAGGTAGCATCCGGTCGGTTTTCAAGTCCGGGTAGAAGCTCAGTGCCAAGGCCCGGGCCAGAGGGCGGCAGAATCCAGCCATTCTCGATTGTGGGTATGACGGTGACCAGTTCCTTATACCAGCCGTCGTAGAACGCCCGGACTGATTCCTGGATCAAGGCGTTCGTTATATTCATCGACAGATGCACTGCGGCCATGAATGCCACCGGCCCGGTGCAGTCATGCGGTGCAACCGGGAGATGATAGGTTTCACCGAGAGTTGCGATTTTCTTTGCTTCAGTCAGTCCGCCGCACCAGACGATGTCTGGCATCAGGATGGCGGGTGCACCACTTTCAATCAAGTCGCGGTAACCCGATCGCCCTGCAATTGTTTCGCTGGCGCAAACGGGCACCCGTGTGGCTTTAGCGAAATGCGCCAGCGCTGGAAGACTGTCCATTCGGACAGGATCTTCGTACCAGTAGGGGTTGAATGGCTCGAGTGCCTTGGCGATCTGCAGCGCGGCCGGAAGCCGCCAAAGAGAATGGAGTTCGACCATGATATCCATCTTCTCGCCTACTGCTTGCCGGATCTTTCTAAAGGGATCAAGACATCGGTCCAGCGATTCGTTTGAAATGTAGTAGCCATCGCTGCTTTTGGCTGCGTGGTCGAATGGCCAGATTTTCATTCCAGTAATGCCTTGTTCGATCAAGCTGAGGGCTAACTCGTCAGCCCGATTAATGAAAGCGTCAAGATCCTCGTAAGGCCCTTCAGGAGAACCGTCAAGGCCCCAATCAGATGTGTCCCAGTCCGGGCGATTTCGTACATATCGATAACCGGCACAAGTGTTGTAGGTGCGGATCTTGTCCCGAGCTAAGCCCCCGAGCAACTGAAACACAGGTTGCCCAACCGCTTTCCCGAAAAGATCCCAAAGGGCAACATCGATTGCCGAACGTCCGCGGGTTTCGACACCAGTACCCGAAAAGCCCACGTATGGCACAAGATCCAGAGCGATTCGTTCGATCTGTAGCGGGTCTCGTCCAATTAATTTTGGAGCGGCGGTCTCGTGGATGAAGGCTTCCACCGCCTTGGCCCCAAAAAAGGTCTCGCCGAGGCCGCTGAACCCTTCATCGGTGTGGACTTTGACCCATAGAATATTGGAAAATTCATCGAGCCGGAGCGTTTGAATCGCCGTGATTTTCATGGCGAAAATGAACGGGTGGGGTGATACGTCGAGACCTTGTGGATCACTGCGTGGAACTTGGCAGCGGAATGTCGTTGACTCTCCTAGGTACGTGATAGCCGCGCTGCACCGCAGGCCGCGAAGCAATCGACAGATACCATCGGGTCACATTCGGGTATTGAGTGATATCGATTGTTTGCCACTCGAATCGTGATATCCAGGGCCAAAGCGCAATATCTGCGATCGAATACTCGCCAACCACAAATTCTCGGTCTTGCAGTTTCTTGTCGAGGACGCTGTAGAGTCGATGCCCTTCAGTCAAGTATCGATCTTGCGCATAGGGGCTTTTCCCCGGGTTGAATTTCGTGAAGTGGTGAATTTGCCCCAACATCGGTCCGGGCCCAGCCATCTGCCACATTAACCATTCAATAGTTTCCCAGTAGAGTGATGTTTCCGTAGGAATCAATTGACCCGACTTTTTAGCCAGATAAAGCAGGATGGCGCCTGATTCCATCAGCGATTGTCCGTTTTCTGTGTCGACAATCGCTGGAATCTTGTTGTTGGGTGACAGCGCTATAAACGCGGGATTTCGTTGCTCACCTTGTGTGATATCCACCGGATGCACTGTGTAGTCCCACCCGAGTTCTTCCAGGGCGATAGATATTTTTCGCCCGTTTGGGGTCGACCAGGTGTAGAGCTCAATCATGCCAGGTTCGGTTTTGCAAGTTGGGTGAGTCCGTTCAACCCAGCATTTCTCGAACAGTTGCGGCTTGCCGGCGGGCACTTTGCATAAGAAAAGTAATATCGTTGCCAGCGAGAATTAACCGCACACCTATTGCAACATATTTCTTCATCAATTCCGGTTCGTACACACCGCCCATGCCGGCATATTTTCCGTGATCATCACAAGCACTAACGACGCTTTGATAAGCCGCCACGATATCGGGGTGTTCCAGTTCGCCGGGGATACCCATCTCAAGCGAAAGATCGTTGGTGCCGATGAGTAGTGCATCGATGCCGCTGATTGCGGCAATGGCCTGGGCGTTCTCGATTGCCCGGGGAGATTCCAGCATCACGACGATCAGGGTTTCACGATTGATCGTTTCGGTGGTGTCTTTGAGCGGGTGAGCCTCAAAACCGAGGTGTGGCAGAGCACCGGTGATGGATCGATGCCCAATCGGGGGGTAGCGGCAATTGGAGGCTATTTGCGCTGCGGTCTGCGGGTCGTCCACGTGGGGGACCACCACGCCCTGGGCTCCGCCATCCAGTACCCGCGTAGCGTGATAGGGTTCGGGTCCGGGTACTCGGACGATCGGAGCGATACCGGCATCCTGGGCTGCGACACAGATCTGCACCGCCGTGTCGATATCCATGGAATTGTGCTCCATGTCTATGAACAGCCAGTCAAAGCCGGCAGTACGCATGGCCTTGGCCGTATCGACGGTTCTTGCCTGGCGCAGGCCAACGCCGATCGCGAGCTGTCCGCGGCGAAGTTGCTCAAGGGCCTGATTATGAAGTTCTATCATGGGGCGATGATGTCTCGTCGTTGATAATTCGGGGTCGAAGATAGTCTAGTCGGGTTGGTGCTGCGAGAATAGCGCAGGTCAGATCATACTCTGGGCGAGGGCACAAATCTTCTGATTCGCCAGCCCGACCGATGCTGCTGTATCGACAACCAGTTGCCAGCTGTTCTCATCAATCGGAATACCCTCCGCTTGGCGTTGAGCCATGTTTTCCCGTTCAGGGTCCCCTGGTATCAGCACGGGCTCTGCAGGATTCATTGGCAAAGACGAGGTGACATGTGTCACTGTGGAATCGAGCTCGGACTTNAAAAANTCCGGTTCGACAAATCGGTTGGGATCGAGGATGACCGAGAACATATTGTTCAAAATCGTATCGTTCTGGTGATCAGTCTCGGGCCGGCAAGTGCCGCCACCACTCAAAATTCCGGCGAGCAGCTCGTTAACCAGGGCAAGCCCATAGCCCTTGTAGGTCCCAACCGGGCGCAGGGCGCCAACAGGATCCGAAAACAAGGCCTCGGGGTCTGTTGTCGGGCGCCCGTGGCCATCCAGCAATACGCCCTCGGGCAGTGTCTCTCCTTTGTTCCTTGCGACTCGTACCTTTCCATGAGCCATAACGGTAGTGGCCATATCGAGCACTAAAGGCCCTGCTGCACGAGCGCCTGGTATGGCGCAACAGTAAGGATTGGTTGTGTAGCGCGCATCAGAGCCACGGTAAGGCGCCGCGTTTCCGGTGTGCCCGATCGCGTTGACGTGGTGGATCGACACTAAGCCGGCTTGTGCGCAACGTTCTCCCCACGCGCCAATACGCCCCAGGTGAAAAGAATGCCGAATGGTGAGAGTGCACACGCCCAGCGATCGCGCACGTTCGATTCCGATATCCATAGCTTCTTGTCCGATCACTTGCCCATATCCTGACCGGCCATCAACAGTAATAATAGGGCCCTCGTCAATGACAACTTCAGCATGTTGGTTAGGAATCAGCTCACCGGTTTTCACGCATGCAACATAACGCGGAAGCATTCCGATACCGTGACTATCATGTCCCGCGAGATTAGCCTGGACCAGGTTATCAGCGACGATTCCGGGTTCATCGCCAGAGCTGCCAGCAGCCAGCAGGATCTCAACGGCAACCGCTCGGAGGTTTTCCTGACTAATAAGCATTGCTGTAGCGTGTGCTAAGAGCTTGTGCGTATCGAAATACTTTCATATCACTTGGATACAAACCCACCATCGATGGGTAGGGCAACCCCCGTGATATATGACGCTTCATCTGAAAGCAAGAACAGAGCAGTGTTCGCCACTTCTTCTGGTCTGCCGACACGCTGAAGCGGAATCATCGATTTCATCATCGCAAGGTTGGCCTCGCCATCGGTTTCCTGATCGGGCCGAGCCATAAATGTTTTCATCATTGGGGTATCGATAACGCCGGGGCAGACACTGTTGACACGAATATTGTCTACTGCAAGGCGCCCCGCGAGAGATGCCATGAAACCATTGACGCCCCACTTTGCCGCTGAGTAGAGCGGACTGAATGGGGATCCAATGAGGCCGGCAATAGAGGAGGTGAAAAGTATGCTGCCCCCACCGCGGGCNCGCATCTGCGGGATGGCTGCGCCCGTGGTCATAAAGACCGATCGAATGTTCANATCCATTGTGATNGCGTAATTTTCGGGCTCGATGTCCTCGACTTTAGAAAATCCAGGNTGCCCNACATGGTTCCAGAGTAAATCGATGCCGCCAAATTGCGCCACGGCCTGGGTAATAATGCGGGTGCATTCCTGATCATCGGATAAGTCTGCGCACAACCCAATCGCTTCATGCCCGGCCTGTGTAATCTCCTTAACAACCGAGTCAAGCGCTTTCTGGTCGATGTCCACCGCAACGATCTTTGCACCTTCTGCCGCAAATCGAATCACGCCGGCTCGGCCCATGCCTGACGCTGCTGCGGTGACGAGGGCAATTTTGTTCTCAAGACGCATGATCTATCTCTCCTTAGCAAAATTTTGTGTTGCCATCGAACCTATTTGACCGTGAATACGGTATCTGTGCAAGCCGATCAGAAGAATTCACCCGCTGCATCTGCTGCGCGGCCAGGCGCTCGCATCAAAGCCATCAACCTGACTCGTGACCTACGCCGATTCAAGGGAGATCAACCTCAAGGCCAAGGATGAGAAAGCNCCAGGATTTTCCGTGGCTGTCCAGGTTAAGCGATTCATTCACCCCGCCTTCCAGGGCTTCGTCAAGCACCAGGTTGAGCCCATGTAGCTGGGGCAGAAGATAACGCTGGATCTGGCCTGTAAATAAAGCCCCAAAAGTTTGCTGTAGCCGCTCGGGCGTAATCTGGTCAACTAAAACAGGATAGTGTTTAGGGTCGTAAGCGAATACCGATACATTCGACCGGTTGCCCTTGTCGCCTGCTCGGGCATGAGCGATCTTCCTAAGTGTGACCCGATGAGTCATACGTCGAACACGTCCAATATGGGGGAGATTCGGCCTCGATCGATCAAGGTCGAGTAGGTCAAGATGCTGGGCCGGACGTAGCCGCGGTATCCTCCCCCACCGGCTGGACCACAACAGAGCAGGGACTCGACCTCCCACAACAGGGTCTCAGCTTCTTTGCGAGCTGGCGTTCGCATGGCGCAGCGCAAGCGAACATCCTGGGAATCCGTCGTGGTTTGGCCTGCAGTACCGTGCAAAGATGACACGCCAATCAGATCAAGCCGTGGCGTTGTCTGCACACCGTGGACCTGGCTCAGGCGCTCAGCTACGATCTCACCCGCCATACGGGCCCGCCGCTGAGCCCCAGGGCCGGCATAGGAGATTTCGGCTTCTCCGACGAAACCGCCCGCAAATGCAACGGTGACTTTGAGTTCCTGCGGTCGTTCACGGCCATGCGCCCCCGAGATTGAAACACGATCTTTGCCGGCTGAATCAACACGGGCCGAAGAAAAGTCAGCAGTGACGTCTGGCGTAAGATAGTGCGCAGGGTCATGGATCTCGTAGAGCAATTGCTCCTTCACGGTGCGTGGGTCGACACAGCCTCCAGTGTCGGGCAGTTTGGTGATGACCGCGGTGCCATTATGCTGGACTTCGGCAATAGGAAACCCGACAAACGCAAGTTCTTCAACGTTTTTGTAGCCGGGGTCAGCAAAATAGCCACCAGTGACCTGAGCGGCGCATTCCATCACATGGCCTATCATCGTGCCTGCCCCTACGCGTGCCCAGTCGTCATATTCCCACTGGAAAAAGTGCTGAAGGGGGGCGAGAAAAAGAGATGGGTCGGCCACACGCCCTGTGATCACAACGTTGGCCTTTTGTTTTAGAGCCGCCACAATTCCCTCGGTACCGAGATAGGCATTGGCGCCAATCATGTGGGGTTCGAAATCATTGAGAGCGCAGTTTGGCTCGATCAGGTGGGTATCTTTATCCAGTAGGTGTGTGGCGTCATCTCCTGTAACAACGGCCACCCGCAGTCCCTGCAAGCCGAGTTCTCGCGCAACATCGACGACCACTTTGCCAGCAGCCAGAGGGTTTGCCGCGCCCATGTTTGTGATGAGGCAGGTGTTGCCTGCGCGACACAAAGGCAGGACAGCACGCATACGGGTTTCCAAAAGCCTGTTGTAACCCAGAGCGGAGTCAGATCGTTTGTCGAGAAGTCCCGAGGCAAGGGTTCGCTCACCGAGACACTCAAATACGATGGCATCGAGGTCGCCCCTTCTAGCCAGGTCGACAGCGGGATCCAGGCGGTCGGCAGAAAATCCCGCGCCTGTGCCAATCCGGAAACTGGCTGCTTTCATCACATCAGGCTAGCGACTGGACAGCGCCCAGAGCGGCTGCCCCCAGCAGAAAATCTGGTCTAAGTCGTAATCGAAGCTTGCGGTTATGCTGTTGACGCGTGTGATTGCTGACATTAGCATTTTGGCAGGTAATAGCCGGGCAAGATAAGGCGGCCGCCTAACCGCTGCCCGACTTTGATTGTGAGCCCAGGCTCGCTAAGGGGATCTTAGCTTTCACCGATGTTGTTATCTAGTTCGCCGGTGCAGCAAAATCAAATTAGATGTAATTCTTCAAGTGCTGACCGAATCGCCAATTGCTGTGATGCCTGGGGTACCGTCATCGGTTTTCGGGGCAGGCCTGCGGGTATTTGCTGAAGAGTTTGAGCATATTTAGTGCAAGCCGGCAGGTTGTCACCATTGATCGCATTCCATAGCCTAAGCAGTCGTTCATGTAGGTCAAGGGCCTTATCGGACTCACGTGCAACTGTAGCTTGCCAAAGTGCAACGCTGGGTCCGGGGGCCGCCGCTAGGATCGCTGCGATCGCACCATGTGCACCAAGTGTGTAAGAAGAATAAAGTAGCGCATCAACGGCGCTGAAGATGAGATCACCCGGTTTTGCCATGATCATCAGGTCAGCAAAAAGTTTCATGTCGCCCGCGCTTTGTTTAACGCCGATTACGCCGGGCACCTCTTGCATCAACCGGCAAAGGAGTTCCGGTTGGATGTAACTCCAGGGGACCACGTTATAAATGATGACGGGCATTTGGGTTTCTTGTGTGACAGATCGAAAATGTTCAATCGTGGCCTCTTCAGTNGGTTTGAAAAGATAATGAACCGGTGTTACCTGAAGTGCTACCACGCCAGAGTCTTTGACCAGCCGACCGCGTCTGATGGCTTCACGGGTCGAGTCGGTAATGATGCCGGCGATCACAGGCACGCGCCCATCTACAGCGGCTACAGTGGTTTCTACCAACTGCAGGTGCTCGTTTGGGCCCAAGGTGTGGCCCTCACCGGTACTGCCTCCCACAGCAATGCCATGTACGCCATTGTTGATCAGCCAGTCAATTTGCAATGGAACCGCAGCATAATCGATCTCGCCATCTGCATTGAAAGGGGTGGTGGCAGGAACAATCACGCCGGCTAGGTTGGGTTTGATCATTGTCTGAAATACCTGTTCATAAACTGGAAAAGGAAACGATGGCTCACCATGGTTGTCTATTGCCGAATACGAAAGTCGTTTCGCCCGGAAATATCGGTGCCACGCATCAGAAACAGCGTCCGTTGGGTATGATCGAGCAGTTTTTTCTCCTTGGCCTGGCGCGCAGCTAGATCACGGTCGAAAACGGAAGTTGTTGGCATATATCGCAAAGTCATCCCGCGCCTGGAATTGGGTGATTTATTTTCTTCTGAACCGTGGACCAGGTAGATATCATGCAAAGAGATTTGTCCTGCTTCAAGGGTGAGATCGACGGCTTCGTCTTTGGAGAATTCTGTTGCGATCAATTCCTGGTTTAAAGTCAGGTCGGGGCTTGGGTTGATCTGATGTTCTCGCAACATCTGTTGCTTATGAGAGCCTGGGATAAGTCTGAGACACCCATTGTCTATCGTTGCATTATCGATTGCCATCCACACGGTACAAGTGGCCAGTGGGCGCAGGGGCCAATACTCGCCGTCCTGATGCCAGGGGGTCGCCTGCCCGTCACAGGCCGGTTTTGCAAAAAAGCTGGAATTCCAAAGTGCAAAATCTGATCCCAGGATCTGTTCAACCATATCCAGAATCTTTGGAATGCGAGCATAATTCAAAAAGCACAAGTCGTGAGCCAGAAGGTTGGGGCAATAATTGCGAAACTGGGGGTTTCGTAATATCAAGCGATCATGATCGCTGCGAATGTCGGCCAGAACCTCATCGGACAGGCGATAGTCCGGTACNGTGTAACCGTTTTCGTGATAGTGCAAAACTTGATCGCTAGTCAACATAGAACTTTGAGCTCACACTGATCGGCCAGGTGGAAAAGGCAGGTTTACACACCCCAATGCATTAAAGGGAAAGACCAACGGTTCCCCTGGTTACCTGAAAATTGCTGCACCCACGTTGGTGTAACTTCGGTGAGTATTGCTGTGTCAGCATGTTTTCGATTTGGGTCATCAAGAAGTCGCTGGGCGAATCGCCAGGGTCTTGAGTCAGAACAAAATCCAGATCGTCTTGGAACTTTTCGCTGGCCGCATTCTGATCGCTGAACTGCAACACAGGAACCAAGGGATGGGATGTAACGGGCAGATCGCTGGTATACATTAAAATCATTTCAACTCCAGTTCCCCCAAGCCCGGTCAAAATCTCCGTTAGACTGGTTGTCGGGGTCGCCATAATGAAAAACCCACTGCCAGATGGGTGTGCGCCGTAGTCGAGATTAGCCGACCAACTTTGAGTTTCCCCAAGCAGATGTTCGGTGAACGTAGTGGAGTCAGCNATACTGGCGCTCTGGGGCACTATAACCTGTGCTCCTGAGGTCACCAGGTCTCTTGCCAGCTGTGCCAGCGTGTGAGCCGTAACCTTGTCCACGGGTCCTTGACTCATAAGGCCAATCTTAAGGTCGGTAATGGCGCCGGTTTGGTGCTCCACAGGCGAATCAAACGCGATACGGAACTGGTCGGCAACTTTTTTAGCCACCCGATCAAGGCCGCCATCAAGTTGCACGCTGGCCCAGTCAAAGCGTGACGGATCTAGACCCTTCGCCAATAAATCATGCCGGATAGCGTCGTTGTGGGTTCGCTCACACCCATGTTCCAGCAGTACCGCGTGCGTGACGAACCGGTGTTGCAGGTGTCCGCTGACGATATCGAGGAATAGATCCTCCGCGTTGGCGCTGCCGCAACCCTCTGTATGAACCANAGCAATATAACGGTTAGCCCGGGCTAATACTGGCTCGTTTGCACGCGCTGCGTTTAATTGATTGGCGATCAGTTGGGCAACCTGTCCTGAGCATAGACTGGTTGGCATGATCAACCCGACTTTGTCACTGGTAATCCCATAGTCCGATACGTAACCCTGAAACGATAAATGCCTTCGGTTACCGGCCTGCACCGAAACCGGGCCGCCGCGGACAGGGGTCGGTTTGGTGTGAGGCTGCCTCAAAGGAGAAGACTGCTGCCAGTTGCGCCACAGCTGCACCTGCGAGTGGCCAGCAAGTTCTCCCTTGCTCTGCTCTCCCGAGGCGACTCGAACGGTGAGTGCAAAGGTTTCCTGACTAAGACTTTCCATGTCCTCTCCATCGTTATAACGACCAGCATTGATATCCATTTCATTAGATAGCATCTCGAAACGGCCGGTGGTCGTTACAAATTTCAAAGTGGGCACGAAGGGGAAATTGGTGATTGATCCGTTGCCAGTAATAAACAGGATCGCGTTGCATCCTGAAGCCACTTGTCCGGCAATACTCTCGAGATCGTTGCCTGGGCTATCCATAAAATAGTAGCCGGGTTCAGTCATCGGGGCGCCATAGTCAATGACCGCATCCAGTCGAACTTCAGGGTCTTTTTTTCTGGCGGCCCCAATAGATTTCAAGGCAATGTTATAAAGGCCCCGGAAGTTATTACCGCCGCTTGGATTGCCCTCGGCACTGGCGCCATGGTTGGCTGCGTACTGTTTAAATTTCTCTATTTTCCGTAGAAATGATTTTGCAGTTCCAAGGTCCTTTACGTTACGCAGTACATAGGATTCTGCACCGATCAGTTCATCGGTTTCGGCAAGATTGGCTTTACCGCCATGGCGGATCACCTCTTTCGCTATGCAGCCGGCCAGCGGATTACCTGAAATTCCAGAAAAAGCATCAGAGCCGCCGCACTGCAGTGCCAGAGCGATATTCGCTATAGGCTCCGGTGTTCGGACTTGTTCACCGACAATGGGTATCCATTGGTCAACTTTCTGACTTGCGTCGACAAGCGCCTGTTCGCCAGATTGGCTAATTCGGAAGAATTCATGAGGTATGTGACTCAATGGATAATGGTTATCAAGCATGAACTGTTCAAGATCAGTCGCGGTGAAGGTTCCGTTCCCATAATCCACGGCCAGCACGGCAGCCACATTCGGGTGCACCATGAACCCAGCCAGCGTCCGCATCACCAGTGACCAATTATTCGGGCGGGTGCTACCGTCCCCTTCTGTATGAGTTACGGCAACAACCCCATCGATATTTTTCCCAAGTTTCCGATTTGAATATGCTGACTCAACTTGACGAGCAAACGCAGCAGATTGCACGGTTAACGCAAGGATCACAATGAAGTTACGGGTGCCAACACCTCGCTGTCCTGGACGCCGATATCCCAGAAACGTCCCTACCTCACTGGTGGGTGCGACCTGCGTTCCTGGCGAAAATGTGGCTTCATTGATCTGATGTTCCAGCATGACATCCAGAAAGTTGGCCTCGCGCGGCAGTTCGAAATCGATGTCTCGCTGCCCCAATGCCGCGAGGATTTTCTGGTTGCATACATACTCACCAGGATCAAGAGATCGGATCGCCGTTCCAAAAGGCAATCCCCACGATAGCAGTGGTTCATGAGCTTTTATTGGGGTCAGAACAAATCGATGCCCTTCCAGTATGGTGTGATGAGTCGTGATTTGTCCGTGTCGGGTTTCGATGATGGCGCCATGATTTATCCGTCGCGTGGCGATGGCTACGTTGTCGCCACGGTCGGCTAACCGGGCAATCTCGTTAAATTGAAACTTGATCATAGGCTCAGAGTATTGTCAGACGATGTTTTGGTCAAATTGTTGTGAGATTGTTAGGATACTGTGAAGCGCATGGAGCCGGTTCTACCGGTTTGTATTCTGTCAAGATAAGGCGCGTTGGGCTTGTACGCCAAATAATGAATCATCCCTGGGTGGCCCGAGCTGCCGCCATACTAAAGATGAATATCCAGATTCTTCGCAGTGGAGACGATTTGTTGCCAAGTGACATCGTCGAGCGGTATCCCGTTTTTGCGTCGATCATTTTCGGTCGCCTGCTCTGGATCACCTGGCAACTGGACAGGATGATTAGGGTCGGCTGGGGCCGATTGGCTGACCCAGTCCGCGAATCGGCTTATTTCTGAATCTACACGCTCTTGGTCAGCAAAGACGCCAGGATCCATCAGGATAGATAACATGCCGTTTGTTAATGCCGTAACTCCCGGGCGGGCACAGCCACCACCGGCAATCGCCCCGGCCAGAAAATCAGCCATGATCGCAAGACCAGAGCCTTTGTGTCCTCCCATTGGCATCAGTGTCCCTGGTGGTTCAGCATATAGGTCTGCCGGATTACAGGTCGGTTTTCCGGTCGCATCAAGCAACGAATCCGCAGGAAGTTCCACGCCTTTGTTACGNGCCACTCTGACCTTACCCTCNGCAAGCGCAGAGGTCGCAGCATCAAAAATAATCGGACTNNCGNTATTAACAGGCATACCGATTGAAATAGGGTTGGTCGAATAGCGCGCATTGATCCCGCCAAAAGGAGCGACCATCATCCCCGCGCCCGAAGTATTAACAAAATGAAGCGATACTTGTCCTGCCATCGCGGCTTTCTCTGCCCAATCTCCAATTCGACCCAGATGGCCAACATTTCCAACGCCGACCATAGCAAGCCCAGAGGTGGCGGCTTTTTGGATGCCTTCGCCAATTACCTGGTTGCCGATAGTCTGGCCAAACCCCTTNTTGCCTTCATATAACGAGATCGTATCGTTTTCAAAAACAACAGTGGCAGTCTGATTGGGNACCACATCGCCCTGACGCCAGGAGTCGATATACTGCGGGATTCGAATAACACCGTGGGAATCGTGGCCGGTCAAATTCGCACGCACCAGAAGTCGGCTGATATTTTCCGCTTCGGTGTCGTCGCAGCCAATTGCGCTGAAGATTTCTTTCGAAACGCCTTCCAGTTCCGTGACTATTATTTTCATGATGCTCCTGTGGGNGAATGTTTAGGGCGTTGACGGTGAGTGAATCAGAGCTGCCAAGTAAAAGTGACCAAGGAAAAGTGANCAAGNAAAANTGAATAGTGATGTACGTACATAAACTATTTTGCTGTACAGAGCAAGAAGATTAACCCAAACCGGAAATGGAGAAACCCTGATGATTGGAAACCCAGTTAGCCTGATCGTGCGCAAGCATTTCGAAAGACCAGACATTGAGAAACTGAAAATGTTTCAGGGCGTNGCAACGGGNTTTGTNGTTGACGCCCAAAATGGGACCGGGGCGCTGGATCGAAAAATAAAGCCAGTTGATCCTGAAATGAAGTTTGCAGGTCCTGCTATGACAGCAGATGCAGAACCTCGCGACTATCTTCCCGTGCAGCCTGCGATTGCGTTGGCTAAGCCTGGAGATGTCCTGGTGATTGCAACGGGGGGATATGAAGGCGCCGCGGTCATCGGTGACAATGTCGCTATGATGGCAAAGAATCAGGGCCTTGCGGCAATCGTAACCGATGGTTTAGTGCGCGATATCGAAGGGGTTTTAGCCGTAGGTATTCCCGTATTTTGCTGTGGGGTATCCCCGAACTCTCCCTATGCGCGTGGTCCTGGCCGAGTAGGCCTGCCGATCGCAATATCACGATCGGTAATACACCCTGGAGATGTCATTATTGGTGATCGAGACGGGGTAGTGGTTATCCCTCAAGATGAGATCGACGCAGTGATTGAGAGCCTCAAGAGCGTTAGGGAAAAAGAGATCGAACTTGAATCTAAGGTCAAAGCAGGGCTTTGTTATGCGCCTTGGGTGGACGATTACCTGCAATCTGATCAGACACGATACTTAGACTGAACCTTTGCAGCCCAAAATCAGGTGACAAACAATCGCCAGTGAGTCATCGACCTTGAACTTCGACATAGTCAGATTATTGGGCAAATAAAAGCACACTCAATTGTTTGACCCTACGAGCATGTCTATGAGAAATTGATTCGGCAGCGTTCGAGTTTGGTCTGGAATTTTGAATTGTTAACCACGTCAGGATCGACCAGAACGGACGGTGGCGTCCCGCGCTTGATCGAAAATACGTGCTCGAGATCCTGAGCGCCAATGCCTGCGAAACACTGGTCGGTCCAGCACAGGGCGTGCGGCGACAATATGACATTATCCAGGGTCAGCAAAGGATCGTCAGCCTCGGGGGGTTCGGGCTCGAAGACATCCAATCCCGCACCGGCAATGATCCCGGTTTTCAGTGCCTCGACTAAAGCGTGCTGATCGACGACCGGCCCACGTGAGGTATTGATCAGAAATGCTGTTGATTTCATCAGTTGGAGCCTGGATGCGTTCACGAGGTGTCGAGTGTCGGCAGACAGAGGAACACTCACCGACAGGAAGTCACTTTCACGAAACACCGTTTCAAGATCAGTGAGTTCGACGTTGATGGCCCGGGCGCTGCGCGGATCAATGTAGGGGTCATGGGCGATCAAACGCATGTCAAGCGGTGCGCAGATGCGAGCCAGTTCGGCACCGATATTACCAAGGCCAACCACCCCCAGTGTTCTGCCGACCAGGCCTGTGCCCATATGATCCGAACGCCGGGCAAAACTTTCTGGACCCCCGCGGACCAGCGCGTCTTTGGCCATGAGCTTCCCGGCCAGCGCCAGGATGTAGGTCAGGATGGCTGTCGCGACCGGTCGCCTGACTCCGTCGGGCGTGATACCCACGGCAATGCCCGCTGCCGTGCAGGCCGGCACGTCGACAGTGTCATAACCGACGCCAAACCGCGTAACCAGGGCCAGTCGGCCGCTGCGGGGAATGCTGTCGGCGTCGAATTTCTCGAGCAACAGCACCAGAGCATCGAAGTCGTCAAGGGATTCCCCGGTCATGCGACCATCCACACCGGGCACGTAGGAAAATTCGATATCCGGATCGCTGGCGAGCGGCGCCAGATCGAACATTGGAAATACCGGCTCACCATCGCCGCTCTGGAACGTCCCTGAAAGGGCCACACGAAACGCCTTGGGCTTGGTCATGATTTTCCCCGGCCTTTACTGCCCTTACAGCCCTTACGCAACCGGCCAATGCCGTCGCTCAGGGTTTGCTGGTAGGCCAGAACGTCTGTCTGGTAGCAGATCACATCGTAGCCTTTGCGAAAACATGTGATGCCTTGTTCGGCGGTGACCACGAGAAAGCCCAGTGCTTTGCCATGGCGCCGCGCCGCGCGCCTGATCCGTTGCTCCGCCTTAATAAAGTCTGGGTGCTCAAACTGACCCGGAATGCCCAGCGCAGCGCTGAGATCAAAATGTCCTATCCAGATGCAGTCGACACCTGGTACGGCAGCAATCGTATCGACGTTCTCAAGGCCTTCTACCGTTTCAATGAGCGCGGTCATCGCAATTCTACGGTTGGCCGCCGCCAGCGCTGCGGCAGGGGTTTGTGGTGCGTAGCCGTCGTGGGCAATGCCCAGTGCGATGCCACGGTGCCCGCGAGGCGG
>JGI26381J51731_1000429_pt1 | contig 23902 bp, 16 predicted proteins | sample SaaInlV_165m_DNA_3_FD_51731 | JGI IMG/M metagenome (IMG submission 51731) | reverse complement strand
CGGGCTTTAACTGTGCTCCTACTTTCTTACTCGTCAGCGCCATAGCCGTAGCTACACCAGCACTCACTTGCAAGAATTTCCTTCTGTTTAGTCTCATAAAACTTGCCCTCCCTTTCATTCTTATTGATATAAAAAATAAGATGATAATGAGTACTTCTCGTACAAAAACTAACTATAGTTCTACTTCTTTAACATCAAAGGTACGCCCTTCCCAGCGTGCCCTACTACCATTCCCCCCTTTCTCGTTATGAAAAAAATTAACATTCATAATGTGTACTGCAGTGTACTGCCTTCTGTTGATACATTTGACACAATAAAAACTTCCTGCTTAAATTCAAAAGCCGGCTCACACGCCAGCCCTTAACTCATAAACCTCTATACATCGATCGCATCCACCGTCTTTATTTTCCCAATCCGGGAAATCGATCTGGATCGCTTCGATTACCATTTCGTCACAAATACTTTCCGGGTCGTCCACCCAATTGTAGGTTGGAAACTTACACAATGGACAAGGCGATCCCTGCAGATGAATATAGTCTCGTTCCTCTTCCGTAATATCAACATCATCTACATACTTGCTCATCAACGACTCAAGGTCGGTGGCCATAGACAACAACTCTTCGTGCGTAAATTTTTCAGCTTGCCAAATCCCCTCGAAAATACCCCGTCGCTGCTTCTCTGGTATTTTTCTGTAGAAGTTATCGAACTCTCTATAGCGCGCCTCCCTGGGCATGGTAGAAATAATTCCCGCTCTAGCCAATCGCGAATCCACGTATATATTCCACAGTAGGCGAAACCGCGCCGTGATCAGGTTTTTAACAGAAGGGTTACCAGGAATAAACGCGTCCTCGTAGTCAAACTCAGGGTCCACCATATCTTTTGCGTGCATGAACTCCTGAATTAGGAAGGCATCTAACTCTTGCGCTTCTTCTGGATTACAAAAACGGCTGGCAAGTACCCGCATCTCTATCATGGGCCTACCAGAAATCCGGTTNAAGACGTTCGACCCTTCATCAACTTTGTTGATCGCACGTTTCACATGCACCTCGTTTATCCGCTCCTCAAAATCGCGTACCATGTCGTAAGAAACGACACCATCAGTATCTTCACTGTCTTGATTATCTTCTTGTGGGTTGTCTTCGACTTGGAGGTCGGTATCGGTGGAGGAAACTAAATCTTCGTCAGAGTTCGTTTCTTGTGAGTCATCATCTACAGGGATACCATGGATATGTGCACTTGACTCTTCGAACTCGCTTGGGGTTCCGTCTGCTCCTGAAGCAACGGCGGCAAGTTGTGCTCTTTTGGTTGTACGTTTTCTCTTTGGAATCAGCCCTACAGCTTCGAGCGCTCTTAAAACATGATCACCAAGTTTGAGTCGCTCTATAAAAAATATCTTATTGACCTTCTCGAAGGCAATTTCTCTATCGTCCTCGGGAAGTTCATAGATGGGATCGGCTAAGGAGTGATACTCGTCATACTCCGATCGATACCCAGATCTTTCCAGATGACTGAGGTGTCGAAACGCAGCCTCTTCCATAAGTTGCGGACTATAAATTACTTTCATAGNTGACCTATCAACCTTTCCGCAAGAACACTACCAGAGAACATAAAACAAAGCATACAGCGCCCCCTCTATTTAGCCCTAAGATATAGGGAATTTATATTTAATTTCAATGCCGTTGTCAAGGAAATAGAAACTTTTTCTCCGGTGATAAATCTGAGGAAACCCCCTGAAAACATTAAACTTAACTTAATTAAAATATATTAATCTTAAACAAAATCCCATTTGCAACGCAAACAGTTGATTTTAAGACCTTTATACACGCGTTAACCATCACAACTCTAAGCATCCGCCAAAATAGACCCAAGCGCGCTTAATCAAATCTGCGCACTTGAAAGGTAATTTTTTTTCGAATCCACTTCTTTAATCTACAGGGATTTTCTGACCTCATGTAAGTTTTTTCCTAAAAAACACCCGTTATATTTATTCCAAATAACTATCTATTCTGATCAACGGTGTCTTTTACTTTTTCAATTTCCTTAATATTGTTGACTAAGTCTTCAGGGTCTCCAAGTTCTTTACAAATGATTTTTGCCTGATCCAAGTACTTTTCACTTTGTTCTTTCCTGCTAATAAGTAACTCCATACGGGCCACGGTCAAAAACAACTGGAGAAGGCTGGCCTTGTTGTCAGCCTCCTTAAAACAGTCTATCGCCTTATCAAAGTTAGCCTCAGCCTCATCGATTTGGCCATCCTTAAACTTTAAATTGCCGATGTACGTGTAATCCTGCGCGGTGCCATTTTTATCTCCTACCTCCAAAGTTAATTTGAGGGCATCACCATAATATTTTTCCGCATCTGCACGGTTACCATTATTAAAACTCAGGTTCCCCATATGGCGATAGTCTGTGGCAATTTCCTTTTTATCGGCTCTTCTCAGAGAGATCTCCAGCGCGGCTTTAAAGTGGTTTTCTGATCTTTCTTTGTACCCTCTACCCAAACAAAGTTCACCTAGGTTCCTGTGGTCAATTTGCTGTTCTCCTTCATCCTTAAGCTCCTCACTGACTTCAAGGGCTTTCTTATAATACTCCTCTTGCTTATTCCTCGATTTTTTTTCAGCGTAAACCTTCCCCAAAATCCGACTGTCATAGCAAACATTTCGTAAATCTTTAAGCTCCTCGGCTACTTCAAGCGCCTGCAAAGAAAACTTTTCACATAGATCCCAGTCCTCTTTTTGTAAGTATAGGTTGCCACGGTTTCTATAATCCTCAGATATCTCATATCTGTTGTTTGCTTTTTTGTTTATTTCCAATGCATCTTTGTAAAATTTATCCGCATTAGCCCAATCTGTTTTTTGCATACTCAGGTTGCCCATATTGCGATAATCTTTCATCAACTCGATTTCGTTTCCGCTTTTCTTGTTGGTTCGTAAAGACTCCTTGATAAGTTTCTCTGCTACATCAAGCTTGCCCAGCATCAAAAGTACATTAACTCGGTTGGCGTAGAGTTCTGCTAATCCCTCAGTGTCGTTTTGCTTTTCCTTAACCTCCATAGCACGACCAAAACATTCTTCAGCGCCTTCTAGATCATTTTTTTCTTTTAGAATACTTCCTAGACTATCCAAGGTAGCACCAAGTCCAGCCTCATCTTTTAGTTTTTCTTGTAGGTCTGCTGTTTCCCGCATCCTTGATGCCGCCTGATCCATATTTCCTGCCATGAAATAGAGATTACCTAATTCGCTTAGGACCGCCAATCGAGACTCGTCGTCTTTCTCCAGCTCTGGCTTTTTTAGTTCACTCAACAACTCTTCTTGCCTACGGTTTATATACTCAGGTTTTCCCATAAGGTAGACCAGCTTGTCCTGAGCCTCTTGCAATCCTTTCGTATTCTGCATGGCCTCGTATAACGCAATAACTCGGCTAAGAAATATCTCTGCATTTTGCAGGTTGCCTTGCTTTAAATAAATATCCCCTAAGGACTCACACTGCTGGGCTATGCCGGGTCTATTTTCCAACTGTTCCATGAGTTCCAGCGAGTTTTCGAACTGAACTCGAGCGTCATCATAATTTTCCTGCAAGAGCCTTACATTACCTAGGTTGGAATAACCTCGGGCCTCCCCTAAGATATCGCCTAACTCCGCCATAACCCCTAAAGACTGGTTGTAGTTATCCCAAGCTTTATCNAAGTCCTTTTTATGTAAATAAATATTACCCAAGCTACCCAGNAAATAGGACTGGCGACGCTTGTCCTTCCCTGCACCAATAATTTCCAATGCACGTTTACAATATTTTTCAGCTTTATCGAATTGTTCCGGTTGACCGGAATATCCAAGCTGCAGGAGAATCCCAGCCAAGTTACCCATGCATATTCCCGCCGAGTTTTCATCCCCTAGCTCTTCAAACAACTCGATAGATTTGGAAATCGTATCCGCCGCCTTTTCTATGCTCCCTCCTTGATAATACAGTTCTTCAAGCTCTTGATACTTGGACAAAACTTCCCGTTTTTTCCCTTCTTTTCCCAGGGATTCTATTTCCTTGAGCAACTTTCCTTCCTTACCNTCTACGTATTTAGGATGTTTTTGCAAAGAAGCTAGCTTATCCTCAACCTCCTGGACTCGTTCTTTATTCTTCTCAGGGTCAAGTAAAGTTTTCGCACGGTTGAAATAATCTTCTGCCTTCGCCAGGTCTTCCTTCTTGAGGTAAACGTTTCCCAAGTTTTCGTTGTAAATACTTTGGCCTTCCGCATCGTTAGCCGCTTCAAGAAACTTCAACGCTTTTTTATAAGTTTTCTCAGCCTCATCCAGGCTACCCTTATAGAAAAGAACACTCCCCAGATTACCTAGAGAACTCTCGATTCCTCGAATGTCATTTGCTTTTTCCATATANGTCAATGCTTTGCCATAGTACTCCTCAGCCTTATCTAGTCGNCGACTTTGGAAACAAAGGTTACCAAGGTTTCCTAGCACATACGCTTGGCCCTCCTCGTCTCCAGACTGCTTCATATGCGTCAGGGCCTGAATAAAGTTGGATTCTGCCTCTGGCAAATTATTCTGCTTCAAATAATCCAACGCAATTTTTTCAAACTTTCTTCCTTCTTCAGTCTCCGCCATTGGGATTGCCTTTTGATGATTGTTTCATTATTAAAAATTAGCCCCAAACCACAAACGAAAGATTCGATCGAGCGGTCAGAAGCCAACTAATTGTTTTTAAGGGTTAAGGTTTAAAAATTATAAAGCCTTCGCTTTTCNCTGTCAAATTTCCTCACTTATTTAAAAAAACCAATAAAACACTTACAAAAAAAAGANCTTAAAANATTAATGAAGGAGAACTCACTTGAACTTGCACTATGGTAGGCCTCACTAATTATTCAACTTGGTTCTATAGNTTTGCGTTGTGTGGCACCGCAAGGGTCAAGTACTTGCCTTTTTCACCATAGAGGACACCNATTTTTTCNAACTGTAGAACACCTTTTTCAGCCGCTCCTTCTTCCGCGCCCAACTCTTGGACATGTTTTTTGATTTGATCCATTGTTTTTGGAGATTCATTACAAAAAACTATGATCCAAGCGGGAGACCCTTCAAAGCGATTTTTGTTTGGATTCCCAATAGACCTGTCATCGTACACAGTAACGAAGTTCATGGACTTTGTGAAAATTAGGTAGGGTAATTCATCTGACTGGTGTCTCCGTTTCCACTCTTTCGCCGTGTCAAACAACTCCTTTTTTAACCCCGGGCTAATTTCATTCTTGGTAGTGAACTCAAAGTCATAAGCGATTTTAAATAAATCGATATCTTCAGAATCGTAAACATAAGAATAGGCCTCGCCTGGCCCTGTTATCGTAACCCCATACTCTTCTGGGCGAGTATAATAGGGGCTGAACCTTTCAAGCCAAAGATCTCCAACACACTCGGGCGGTGGCAGGTGAAACAAAAGTTTGATCAACTGGATTTGCTGGTGATAATCTTCATCGGTCTCTCCTGGGAATCCGATAAGAATGTTCCAGTTGACCTCCACCCCATAATACATCGCCCACTTCATGCACAGAATATTTTGTAACGGGCGCACCCCTTTATCCATCTCCATTAATTGGTTCAGGCTAAAACTTTCAATCCCCGGTTGGATGACATTCGCCCCGCCACGAGCTAAGGACTTTATTTGCTGTTTGGTCAAGTTGCTTTTCACTTCCAAAAAAAACTGAAGGTCAAAATTGTTGCGGGCCATTTCTCCAAAAACACCTTCGATATATTTCATCTCTAAAATATTATCCACAAGCCGGAAGCGAAAAGAGTCATAACGTTGAGACAAATACGAAATATCTGCATGAACTTGATCCATTGGCTTTGATCTAAATTTCATGGTAGTGGCATTTAGCCCACAAAAAGTGCAATGGTGTTTCTCTCCCCACCAACAACCCCGAGCGGTCTCGTAAAGAATAACTGGGTTTTCCAGCAGTGATGAATCAGGGTCGATTTGTCTTAACTGCTCAAAAAAATCATCATAGTCAGGGGGAGCGTTATCACTAAAATCTTCATGTAGCTCGTCGTTCTCCGTAAAAACTATCCCCGCATTACTTCTGTGGGCCACTCCATTTGGAATAGGTTCGTTTTTTTCCAACGATTTCATTAGAGGAATCAATACCCCTTCCGCCTCTCCTGGAACAACAAAGTCAAGCCATGGAAAAACACGAAAATATTCCAACCCCATTTCTGATTCAAAGTTAGCTCCGCCAAACATAATTTTAACCGAGGGGTATTTCTCCTTAATTAGCTTAGCTAATGTCACACTTGCGAGATTCTGGTTAAAGGTCGATGAAAACCCAATGACATCGTATTGACCCCATGAGCCTGTCTCTAAAGCCCATTGAAGAAATTCAGGAACCATTTTTGTTTTAACATCTATCAAAAATTCGCGCGGACGGTCAATGGACTGACACACATCATCAATATGGGAGTCGAAATGGTTCAAATAATCTAGATTTTTAGGGTTTGTCCCAAACAAAAGGTGCGAAAAAAGCCATTCGCCGACCAGAAACCTTTTTTCACACAGTTGATTATAGACAGGCATCCCCAACTGGTGAGCAAAGTGCAAGTTCAAATAATGACTCTTAACCCCACAGCCATATGATTTTAATAACGTTGAAAGGGTTCCCAGTTGAATGGATGGATAAATATGAAACCCAAATGGCATGTTTATCAAAGCAATATTTAGTGGCATAAAAATATTGTAACAACTAACAATTTGTTGAAAAGGTTTTTATCGTCTTATTTTTTAATAAAAATCAACCTAACAGGTTTTATTGACATAACAAGATGGAGCTTTCTATAATCGATCCTTCATTAATCTGACAAGAGGGACTATCTCGTGCTGGAAAAAAAAATCCAATTGGCCCTGTCGCGTCCAGGGTCTTTTTCATTTTATGATAACGAAACTTTGGCTGAGTCTATCCTTAAAAACTTAGCTTCATTAAATTCCACCAAACAAAATAGCGCAACCATTTTCCACGATGGAGATGTTCCTAACACTGCCAACACCCGAGTCAAAATTTACAAGACAGGGCACATGGCTTTTTATAACAACGATGGTCGTCGTTTTTTGGGGACTGACCCTGGAGGGCACCCTTTGCATGAAGCAAAATGGAGCAAAGACCCAACAACTGGTGAAACCTATCTTGAATTGGCGCGCATGCAACTTGACTCATTGCAGTGGGTTGGCATTAAACCCCAATCTCGCACATTTGAATCACAGATAGATATAAAGGGTCAACCGGGATGGGAAGATATGACTTTGGATTTTCTCCGTGAAAAAGCGGCAGAAGTCTGGCGAGTCCCTGTTTCAGAAGTTAATTATTTTTATAAGGAGGATAGCTTAGTTCCTCTTGGAGATGGAAAGTACAAAGTAAAACTGACAAAAGATTCCCTTTATGCCCTACCGGATGGAAACTTTGATGGACGAAAAATATTTTTAAGTTTTTTATCTAAAGTTAACTGGGCGCGGTTGGANATTATTCCCGTTGTTGAGTTATTCCAGTCTACTCTCCCAGGCAGCGGTGGAGCTATCTTCGAATTCATTTGGGGAATTTACGAAGACCAATCACGAGAGGAACCACTAGATACTCTTCGCTATCGTGGACTGCCAACCTACCCTTCTCAGGGTGCATACAATATCTTCGCATCCTTTTTCATACCCAAGGCACCCGGAGAAGAAAAAGACATCTTTCGTATTTTTATGGATACAAAACGATCCCATGAGGTCACCTGGTCCCCACAACCCAACCCTCCATGGCGATACTTTGACCATAAGTCAAAACTTTGTCTTACAATCCATAATGGGCACCTTTATAAGGTTACCCGTTANGATGAAACCAACCCCATACCTTACGTCAACNGTTCGATAGGCGGGAAACCATCCTGTCAAAGAGAAATACAAGTTGGTGTTAATTTTCTTACCCTGATAGACGGTCAGGAGAGAAAAGAATTTTCATTTCACCCCGACTGGAAAATTTTACCACAAACTGATTTACCTGCAAAAATCCCAGAACATCCCTTCAACTGGAAATGGTTTTTTAATGGTTTTCCCCCACAAACGGATAACATTAAATCGATTTACACCGTCCCCCTATATCCTGAAGGAAAAGCAGAAATAGACGAACCTGCTCTACAACCGCTGGCATTAGATCAAATTATTTACTACATGGAGATGGCACCGGGAATGCCTGCTAAACTGGAAAAGGTTGAGCGTGTACTGGTTCATACTTTTGATATGTCTATAGCAGGATGCATCGATTGCACTCATGAGCGAGAATACACCGTTTTATTCAGCGACCCTGAACTTGCACAAAAAAATGCACACCAATTATGGGATTATGCCGCGAAAAGAAAAGAACTGGACAACTTAAAAAAAGTTTCTTTTCTTCCGGAGAAAGAGCATTTAGAAGAAGTCTATAATGATAAATACGGAATGGTTTTTAAATGGATCCCTATGTTTTATTTTCAAGACCGAGGAGTATGCGAACAGATTTTAGCCTCATCGGTCCGGGCCCTTCTACCAGATGGCATTTTGTTTTTAGTGGGTCCCCGAGCAATTAAAGGGCTGTTTGATCATTACGGTTTGGATTGTCTGTATGGCGATCAGATAATGAATATGCCTTTTTATAGGCAACACCTTAAGTTGTGCCCAGAAAATCTAATTAACCAGGACATCACAGTTTTTCTAACTGAGAAGCGTATCTCGTCGGAAACCAAAAAAGAATCCGAAGCCGAGGTATCCATACCTNCATCCGATTCTGAAACAGAACCACAGGTAAACANAGCTCCAGAACCCATTATTCCGTTACGCAATTTTGATCGAGAGAACTAATATACAAAGCTTAAAATAAAATTTGGTCTATCAGCCTCCTTCAGGCCTTTCCTTTCCAGCGTATAACNTCTCTCATGAATTTTCTACGATCCATATCCTTATCCCAAGGAAAAATGTCCATTAAAGGTTCTAGGGCATAGTTCGATTTGTCTTCGGGAGGAATTTCAAAACCACCGTCTGTAACTCTATAAATATTGTTAAACGTTCTATAATTTCCACAAAGCGTCACATAATCCCACGACGTTGTACCTTCAATTAGCGCGCAAAATTCTGATGAAGAAATACCTTCGTATAAGCTTATTTTTCCGAGCATACCTTTATGAAGTTTTGGCTGACTAGATTGACCAAAATCTATGCCCCACACCTGCGAACCTTCCTGTCCAAAAACTTCCAGTTGATAGAAAATCTGCCAATGCTGCCAACCGCTTAGTAAGTCGCTCTTTAGAATTCGCTCAATCAAACAATCTTCAATAAAACCCTCAACCACTTCCATCTCCTTCTTATAGAGTTCCGGGTCTGTAGTTTGAGTTTTTATAGCGGGAACTTCTGCTACAGGTTTGAATGTAACTAGATGACTATCATCTTCAAGAACACGAACAAAATCGGAATTCTGTTCCTTTATCTGAACTCCATCGGTCGAAATATGAGCCACATCACCGGGGAAGAACGGGGCACTGAGAATTTCAGGACAAAACGCGGAAATATCACTCAGAAACTGTTCTTGGGTAGTAGGGAATGAAAACTGATTTAAGAAAGTTAATTCATTCCTGTACCTAAAAGCGGCTGAACCAGGAACAACAAATTTAGGCCCAAGCGCTCTAACGACATTTAAGAAAGTGCAATATTCCTCAATGGGTAGATTAAGAGGCTTATTATAAGAAAAGTTTCCTTCCAGCAGTGGAACAAATCGAGAGTGAAAAAAATCAATCTGACCAAATATTTCCCCAATCTGTTGAATGATTTCTGGGTTCACTAAAGAATCCACCTGATTCCAAATCGTCACATCACCATCGCTTACCACGAGCCCGTGTTCAGGGAAATCGTCTTCAGCCGTGCTGGCCTGATTGCGCGAAGGAGTTGGAGTCAGGGTTACATCATTAACCTTGATAGATTCAAAGTCGGACACAATCTTTATGTTTTTAAATTCTAGCTCTTTAAGTATGTCGAGAACAAGGTCATCATTAGGCGCAAGAACAATTGAATCCGGCTTTAGAATTTTCTCATTTTGCACAAGATAGGCCAAAGTACGTATATCAAAGTGATCCTGATGCCTATGGGAAATATTGAGAACATCAACCGGAGGTATTTTGTCCTTTTTTAAAATAATACTAGGGCACAACACGTTTACCTCTTCCCACAGGTAATCAAACCAAACCGGATCCGTCAATACGGTTGTCTCTTTGGACTGTATGAGGAGGCAAGCATGGCCGATCAGGGTAGTCTTAATCATTTTTTAGATCCTTTATTACAAAACACCAGAGTAGCTAAAAAGAGTCCCTAACTCAAGCGACCGTTTAAAGAAACCTGCTAATATCTTCCTAAATTTTAGAAATGGAGGTGGCTGTACTGGTGATCTTAAAAATCAAAACCTACTTCGCCCAACAGGCACAACTTGATTTTTAACATATAGATCTGGAAGATTGTTCGTCCCATGGTGAGTGATATAAAGAAAAACGTGTTCACGGGCATTGATTCGCATAGCCCATGGACCAAAGTCGTTTTGATAAAAACTTTCATAACGACCCATGGCTTCTTCAATAGTCTGGCCCGATTTTGGAGTATAGTAAAAATCTAAAGCCAAGTCGTGCTCAGGGTTATCCTTAACTTCCATATCCAATTGCTTGATCATATTCATGACTGGGGCGTGTTTATACAAAACAAAAAAATACATCTCAACGGAGTGAATAATTTCCTGGTTTTTCAGTAAAAACTGCCTAGTATCCTCAGCCTCTTCTTCCGTTTCTGAAGGAAACCCATAAAACGCCATGACATGACTCCATATACCAACCCGCTTAGCTTCAGTTAGATTAGTTACTGCAGCAGAGATATCTGTATCTTTTTTCACCAACTTGATAATACGTTGATTGGCAGATTCTAATCCAAAGTAAAGCGACCGACATCCTGACTGAGCAGCAAGATCCCAAACCTCAGGTTCAAGCAAACTGGACTCAAAACGGATAAGAGTTGTCCAATAAATACCGAGATTTTTTTCGACCATTAGTGGTGGAAGTTTTTTAAACAGTGCTGGCGGAAACGATTCATCAGTAAACAAAAAGTGTTTTGCGTTGCATGCTTTCTTTAGATGCTCCAAGTCACTAATAATCTGGTCAGCATGTTTCGCTCTAAATTGATCAATGTAGCCCGCCCCATGGTCGCAAAATGTGCACTCTCCCCAATAGCACCCACGGGTACCAAGATAAGGGACAAGGCGCTCCGGAGAAAAATACTTTTCCCATGGAATTCCATCAAAATCAGGAGGGGGCAATTCATTAACCCTCTCCTGATAAGTATTGTTTACTCGTATACTTCCGTTTTCCTCACGATAAATCAGGTTTGGGACATCTTCCATTTTACGCTTGCCATCCAAAGCCTCCGTAAGCCAAACAATTGGATGTTCACCTTCATAAAAAATAATTGAATCGAATGCTGTCCCGAAAAATTCTTCTTTCTTTTGAAGTTCATCACGTAGCCGGGTGATTATATTGCCACCGACGGTCACATGAATCTCCGGAAATTTCTCTTTAATGAGAGTCGAAAAAGTAATGCCCGACATAAGTTGAACAGGGGTCCCTATTGAAATACCGACTAAGTCAGGCTTTTCATCTTCAATTACCCGAAAGACCAATTGTCGACAAATATCGGCGTATACATTGACAGTGTCGTCATGAGGGGCCTTTAACAAATCACCCGAAATCCAGGGACTGTAAATATTAAGATTACTCTCAACTGGATAGAACTGAATATCTGCTGGATGATATGCTGCAGAAACATAACTCATTACTTCACGGAAAGCGTTAAGTGACGATTCAGCCTTGGACACATCATAAAATTCAGGTCCACGCATGACCTCTTTAGCTTTCTCAACTTCCCTAATATGATACTCAAGGTCGACAAAACTATATTCCTTGAGCATACCCTTGATATCTNTTTCTTCTTTTGTGATCTCTCCCATCCTCTGCTTTTCTCTAAGATCTCGCAAACGCTGATCGATACGACCTTTAACAAACAGAAGAAACTCTCTTGAGAAGATGTGGTCATACATTTCCACATTGATGTCTTTTTGCACAACCTCAATACCATTTTCACGAAGAACCGCCGTAAGACTCGGTAGAGCAAGGTAGGGCGCTGTAGGCACCCACTCAGGGGGNAATAGTAGTAAAACCTTTTTCATAAATTTATTATCTCAATTAAAACGTNTCGACAACAAAACTCAACCAACATGCATTTTATTTTTTGCAATATGAATGTAATTATTAAACATCAAAGAAACGATAAAGGCAAAAAAAACCGGTGGCTTTGAGGCAAGTTGTAATTAATTTATATGTGATTCCTTCAAGCTTAATGATAAAATAGCCGCATTCTATCAGAACAATGGCTTTTTTTTTAAAGCTGAATAAAAAATTTAATTTGGATCTTCATTAAAATGAAGTTCTTAATTATAGTATTCAGGAGATAATTGAACATTATGTCGCCTCAGCAACCTAGCAATGAAATTATAGTTAAAACAATACTCGATGAAGCAAATTTGACATTTTGTGAAACTGCTGACCGTAAGGATGCAACCAACGAACGCAGTGCAGAGGGTTCCGGTTGGGACGAAGGCAAAATGGACGGTGAGTTTGACTTAGAGGACTATAAACGTATCTTGGAATTGCAAATGGAAGCTGCCTGCATTTGCGATGANCACCCAGAACTAGAACAGGAAACCGCCGATATTTTTCAAAGTGTCACAGACGAAAATGCTGATGACGTATTGAAGCAAGTTCAGCAACAACCAGGGATTCTTGACTTGGGTCGCATTGCTGTAACTATTTTTTTACTTCGTTTTCCATCAGTTCAGTCCTTCGTTAACAAGGGACATCCGCTGGTTTTGGCAACAGACGAGTACATGTTGGAAAACTCTAACGCTCAAAACTGGCATGATTATAAATTCATCGCTGAAGAGTTCGGATGGAAATAATCATCTACATCTACCCGCAAACCATAAATAGGCCCGTTAATTAAGTCATGGACTTTCGGTATCGCCTAGCAAAAAAAACATTCAAAAATAAAAAAATTCCTCAAAAGCGTGCGGNTGGCATGGATGTCATTAGCCAAGATCAGCGAGGTGATGACTCTTCACCTGAAGTAAGCCCACTGAGTCTTGACAGACAAACCATTACACCAAAACCGCAGCTGCCAGAAGAAGAAAAGCAATTGTCGCGACGCGACCTTTTTTCTTTTGGCAATTTCATGAAGTCTGCTGCTGAACTTGATGTACAACCCATCGAGGAAACCGAAGAAGACGATGAAGAGAAAGAAGGAGATGAAAATTTCTTNAAATCAGATGACACTTCTGAGGAGTCAGTTGTTGACCATGAATATGATCATCCCCCATCTAAAAAAAAAGGTTTATTTAAACGTCTCATATCTCGCTTCCGNCCTAACNCTAAAGAAGAAGAGCAAGNACATCACCCGACGATTTCGGTAGAAAACGACCTGACTGCTCCTGAAGNAGAAATACCCAGTTCAAAAACCACAGAAAAGTTAGATCAAACACCGGAAGAAATTCTAGAGGTTGTCGAGGATGATGATGTGGACCCCGAATACGACCGCCGAGGATTAATCAAGCAAGGTGTACATTTTTTTGCCAAACCTGCGGTAGCAACCGTTCAAAATAAAATCGAAAAAATAAATGAAACGGTGGATAAATTCACCAAAAGGGTTCCTCTTCTTCGCCCACCCGGAGCAATCACTGAGCGGCAGTTCTTGCAAGACTGTACCCGATGCGATAAATGCATCCACGCCTGCCCTAAAGATGCAATAGTAAAGGCACCCAAAAAGTTTGGATTTCTGGTTATGGGAACACCATACATTGATCCAGTGAAAACGCCCTGTGTTATGTGCGATGACCTACCTTGTATTTCTGCTTGCCCTGATAGCGCCTTATTGCCTGTCGACAATCCGGGCGATGTGAATATGGGATATGTCATACTCGATAAAAAAAAATGTCAGGCTTATGGAGATACCTTCTGCCAACAATGCATCATTGACTGCCCTATTCCTGGAGCAATCACACAGAACAAGGATCAACAACCAGAGTTTCACAAAAAAATATGCACTGGTTGCGGTGTCTGCGTAAGATCATGCAGCACAGTCAATATTCCAGTCGCTCTTAAGGTCAAACCCCTTATGGTGATTGAACAACAAGTTCGTAAAAAACAGATAGAGGAAGAACAAAAACGTTTTGAAGTCGAGAAAAAAACACTAGAACAAAAAGCCCTGGAAGAAGAACTCCAGGCTCAGAAGCAAGAAATAACTAACGAAGAATAATCACGTAAACTAGGCTCCAAGGATTAAATTAAACTGGGTTTTGAGTCACTCCCTTATAAGGAATAACTAAAAAAGTACAAATATTTGTTTTTCTCACATCAAGCGTTATCCCTTGCAAATCCCCTACATTTTCAGTATCTTGATTGGTCTTTTGACGAACTCCCAACCTTCATCTAATACGGACAAATAATGCAACAACGTACTCATACATGTGGAGAGTTAACACAAAAAAATATTGACGAAGTAGTTTCTCTTTGCGGATGGGTACATACCCGAAGAGATCATGGAGGACTTATCTTTATCGACTTATGGGATAAGTATGGGCTCACACAAGTTGTACTCAATCCGCAGATTGACCAGTTAGCCCACCAAGAAGCACATTCATTACGAGGAAATTTTGTAATTGCTGTCCGCGGCAAAGTGAGGACACGACCGGAGGACATGGTCAATCCAAAACTAAAAACAGGAACTATAGAAGTTTTTATTGAAGAATTCGAAATATTAAACCCATCAAATACTCCTCCATTTACAGGATGGGAACATCAAGAGGTTGGCGAAGCTACCCGACTCAAACATCGGTACCTTGACTTAAGAAGTGATGAGCTCCAAAAAAACCTCGAACTTCGCTACCAGATCACCCGTATTACAAGAAATGTTCTAGATAAAGCTAAGTTTATTGAAATAGAAACACCCATACTAACTAAGAGTACCCCAGAAGGCGCTCGAGACTATCTAGTACCAAGCCGGCTTAACGCACAAAAATTTTATGCATTACCTCAGTCTCCCCAGCTCTTCAAACAGATATTGATGGTCTCGGGGATGGATAGGTATTTTCAGATTGCAAAATGTTTTCGCGACGAAGACCTACGACTAGATCGACAACCAGAGTTCACACAAATAGATATGGAAATGTCATTTGTTGATGAAAAACAAATTTTTTCTCTGGTCGAAAACATGATTACTGAAATCTACAAGGAAACTCTAGGAATAAATGTAGAAGCCCCATTTGAAATATTAAAATACCAAGACGCAATCAATCGATTTGGGTCGGACAAACCAGACTTGCGATTCGGGCTCGAGTTAGTGGATGTGAGTGAAGTCGTTAGAGGAGCTGANTTTAAAGTATTCGCACAAGCATTAGATGCTGGAGGACAGGTTAAAGCTATCAACATAAAAGCAAGCGCTGACTCTCTTTCTCGTAAAGCACTCGATGACCTGACCGAAATCGCTAAAACTTACGGGGCCAAAGGAATGGCCTGGATCAAGATTCAACAAAACGAACTACAGTCTCCTATAATAAAGTTTTTCGAAAAGGAAATGCTTGACCATCTTATTGAAGCAGTAAAAGGGGAACCCGGTGACACTATTGTATTCTCAGCCGACGCTCCAAAAGTTGTCGCTGATTCGTTGGCCAATGTAAGACTAGGCGCAGCAAAACTACTCAACTTGATCGATGAAAATCTAATCAAGCTTGTTTGGGTAACAGAGTTCCCGTTGGTTGAATATGACGAGGATCAAAAACGTAATACAGCAATGCACCATCCCTTTACAGCTCCACTGGAAGAAGATTTAGATAAATTCGAGTCTAACCCAAACGAAATGAGAGCCCGCGCTTATGACTTGGTTCTTAATGGAAACGAAATTGGTGGCGGGAGTATCCGTATTCACCAAAAAGATATTCAACAAAAAATGTTTGAATTACTTGGTATCAAAAAAGAAGAAGCTGAGTTAAAGTTTGGTTTCTTACTAGATGCGCTGCAGTATGGAGCACCACCTCACGGGGGGATCGCTTTTGGGTTAGACCGTATCACCATGCTATTAGCAAATGCACCATCGATTAGAGAAGTCATTGCTTTCCCGAAAACACAGAAAGCAACTTGCATGATGACGCAGGCCCCTTCAGAAATAGACCCAAACAACTCAAAGAGTTGACATTAAAATACGACCTTTCTTGATTCGTTCATTTTGATGGAATTTTTTTTTTAAAATCACGAATTTTCTCAGCTAATTCTTCAACAAAGAGCTGCATATAGTGGGGAGATGCCGCCGAAATATGTGGTTGGATAAGAACATTATCTATTCCCCATAAAGATGATTTTTCCGAAAGAGGTTCTATCGAAAAAACATCCAGATAAGCTCCTGCTATTTTTTTTTCATTAAGAACCGCAGCCAAATCCTGTTCTTTATAGACGTTACCCCTACCAATATTGAAAAGAAAGCAATGCTTGGGAAGTTTACACAAAAGCTCGTATGTTAATATTTCTTTGGTTTCAACTCCTCCAGGCAATGCGAGAACAAGAAGATCAGTTGCCTTTAAGGCTTCAGAGATTTCTTCCACCTTTAAAACACGATCACAATTCTCAAAATAATCTGGATCTTTGATAGGAGTTCTTTTAATTCCTGTAATTATGCAACCGTAAGATTTGAGAAATTTTCCAATACATTGACCTATATTACCAAAGCCTAAAATAGTGACTCTGCTTCCCTTGAGTGAACCCAAGCGTTCAGAAATTTTCACCCGGGCCCATTTTTTCTGCAGTTGCATTTTTTTTGAAAAATGAAAGGCTTTTAGAAAATAAAAAATAGCACCTGTAACACTTTCAGCTATCATTGGCCCATGAAACCTTCCGTTCGACACCCTAACCGTACTCTTTTCTAATTTAATCCAATCCTTTCCTGCAGCCGGGGTAAAAATAAATTTAAGATTGGGAGCTTTTTCAAGCCAATCAGCATTAAAAAACCATACAACTACCACCTCCGCTTTTGGCAAACGATCCAAAAATTCTTTCGAGTTTAAACAAATCGAAACTCTTAAACCCGGGACATTGTTTTCCAAAAACCTTCCGTGGCTTGACAAGAAATTCCATGCCTGCACATGTGGATGCTTTAAATAGACCAGTATGTTTTTATTTATATTCATAAAATGCAAAGTCTCACTACCAGCATACTAATAAATCTTAAGGAATTTACTAAACACAAATCAAAATAACACATTACGCTTACTCACATAGACCCTGCANCACTTCACATTTNTCAAAAAAATAAAAATTCCCAGCATCAAAGCACCTCATGTTANAATTGACGCACAAAACACAAAAACATAATATAACTTTCGCGCCCCAATATAAAGGAAGTCATGCAATGACTGATAATTTTGATGCATGCACCAGTTGCGGAGAACAAATTCTCAAGGGAGATATNTGCCTTAGATCCTCGAGGGACATGGAACAGGTTATGGTAGTTCGACGTGACCATGGCGTGGAAAAGAAAATTCCTCTCCAACCTAAGGTATGTTCAAAGTGCGGCGCGGTATCTTTTTTTGTCAAAAACCCTGACTCACTTAAAATTAATTCTAGTGACAAACCTGTTGATCCGGGCTTTAGATCCAAGCCTATTTTAGAGTCTGATTTTTAGTAGCCATTTGAAAAATATATTTGGCATAACAGCAATTTTAATTATTTTTTATCAAGGTAGAGATATTTATTTAAGGTTCTGAGTCCGACCATTATTCGAAGTTCTTAGAAAGATTTATTAACCCTAAGTAGGGTTTTAAAAGTTCTTATGGACCAGCGAACGAGAGACCAAATTCATTACCTTATTCTCAAGACACACTCCTTGACCGGCCTCATCCCGGTAGGCGCATTTTTGGTTCTTCATTTCTCGATTAATTCTCTCCGGACAGTAGGTGTTTGGCCTTATCAAATAAGTATAGATATAATTAACAACCTTCCGTTCCTCATGTGGATTGAAGTCGGATTCATAATTATTCCGATTCTATTCCACTCACTAGTCGGCTTTTATATCTATTTTTCTGGGAAACCAAATCCTTTTCGTTATAACTACCCACACAATTGGATGTACACCTTGCAAAGAATTTCTGGGGCAATTATTTTCGTGTTTTTAGTTTATCATTTAGCAACAACGGTAGTACCCAAAATATGGTACGGGAACACTCAGTTTGCAGCCGCTCCATATCTGATTGATATTATGAACCAAGAGTTCAAAACCTGGGATGGACGCATCATTTATGCAGTCGGTATTATCGCTGCTACATTTCATTTTTCTAGCGGTCTATGGGGGTTCTGTGTTTCCTGGGGACTTCTGATCGGACGTCGAGCGCAAAGAAATGCAGGTTATGTTTTTGCATTATTTGGCTTAGTTCTTGCGATAATGGGTCTTGCTACCGTCCTTGAATTTTCTCTTCACCCTATCGGAGTTGAAGCCACTCAACCGGGATAAAATTGAATGCCGAAACGTAAGAAAAAAATTATTGTCATTGGGGGTGGGCTGACCGGCCTTTCTCTGGCAATGAAAATCTGTGAAAGAAACGCTGAAGTCGTTATCGTATCGTACCAGTCTTTAAAACGATCCCACTCAGTGTGTGCCCAAGGAGGAATTAATGCCGCGATTGATGCAAGAAATGAGGGGGACTCTCCAGAGAACCATTTTTACGACACAATTAAAGGTGGCGATTTTCTAGCTCACCAGCCTCTGGTAAGAGACATGTGTTATCAGGCACCTGCGATCATTCACTTAATGGATCGTCTCGGTGTCGCATTCAATCGGACTGGTGAAGGTCATTTAGAGTTTCGTCGTTTTGGTGGAACTTTATATTCGCGTACCGCTTTCGCCGGTGCAACTACAGGGCAACAACTAGTTTACGCTTTGGATGAGCAGGTCCGTCGATTCCAGCACGATGGCGCAGTTAAAACTCTTGAGTGGCATGAGTACCTAGGAGCTGTTCTTGATTCTCAAGGGGTCTGTAGAGGAGCCGTACTACAAGATTTACGAACTAATACGCTTTTCACACTGGCAGGGGACGCAGTGGTCCTTGCTACAGGTGGGCCAGGCCAAGTGTATGTTCGGTCAACCAATTCTACTGTAAACACAGGAGCCGCTGCCACCATGGCTTACCTTCAAGGCGCCAAATATGGGAATGGAGAATTTATCCAAATCCACCCTACTGCTATTCCCGGACCAGATAAACTTCGTTTGATGAGCGAATCTGCCCGTGGTGAAGGAGGTCGTCTTTGGGTCCCAAGAACAGTTGGTGATGCAAGACCTCCAAAGTCGATCCCAGATAGAGAACGCAACTACTTTCTGGAAGAAAAATTTCCGCTGTTTGGCAATCTAGTCCCACGCGATGTTGCGTCACGAGAAATTCACGATATCGTCTACAATCAAAAGTTAGGAATAGCTGGAGAACCTATGGTCTATCTGGATCTTACTCACAAGTCTAAAGACTATCTCGAAGATCGTCTGGGTGGCATCATTGATATATACAAAAAATTCACAGGGGAAGATCCAAAGGATGTTCCTATGAAAATTTTTCCCGCTGTTCATTATTCAATGGGTGGTTTATGGACTGATTATGAAACTGATGGAAACGGAATGATCGAACATGGTTCTCCCAGAAATCAAGCCACCTCTATACCAGGTCTTTATGCCGGTGGAGAAGCAGACTATCAGTATCATGGAGCTAACCGACTCGGCGCCAACTCTTTACTTAGTTGCATTTATACAGGGCTTATGATGTGTCGGGGAATTTTCACCTACATTGACAATCAAGATAAGTCCGTTGACGATATCCCCTCCACCACTTTTGGTGACGCCAAAAATCACTGGGAAAGCCGGTTGAATGAAATCAAAGCAATGAAAGGCGGTGAAAACCCCTATCAGTTACACAGAGATTTGGGTGACATTATGATGGGGAATGTCTTGATCGTTCGAGAAAATAAAAAATTAGAAAAAACCATTAGAGAAATAGACGATATCAAAACTCGATTTAAGGATGTGAATTGCGTTGACTCTACAGACTGGGCCAATCCAACACCTAGTTTTATTAATCAATTGTACTGCATGATCGAGTTATCCAGAGTCATTGCCAAGGGGGCACTTATGCGAGACGAATTTCGTGGTGCGCATTACAAGCCAGAATTTGATCTCAAGCAACCGTCCAAATTCGACCCCCATGAATACATTGACTATCTAGAAAAGAAAAACTACGGGGAAGTATCAGAAGATGCTTTTCCTGAAGGTCACCTTGAGTATATGAAAAGCTTCGAAGCTAATAACGATAATTGGCTAAAATCGACTATAGCTGAATACAAAAATAACAAACCAGAAATCAGCTATGAACCCGTGGACACCTCGGTAGTTACTCCGCGTCCGCGAAAATATGACTGACGAAAGGGCATGTAGTGAACAAAAAAATTGTACAACTTAAAATAAAACGCCAAGATAAGCCAGATGCGAAGACCTATTGGCAGAAATTTACAATTCCTTACAAAGAACGTCTGAATGTAATCGCTTGCCTTCAAGATATTCAGAGAAACCCAACTACTCAATCGGGGGAATCTGTAAATCCGATCACCTGGGACTGTAATTGTCTTGAAGAAGTTTGTGGTTCCTGCACTATGCTGGTCAACGGCAAAGTGAGGCAAGCTTGCACTGCATTAATAGATTCGCTAGAGCAACCTGTGATTCTGGAACCAATATCAAAATTTCCAGTGGTACGTGATCTTCAAGTCGACCGAAGCCGAATGTTTGAAAACCTGAAAAAAGTTAAAGCGTGGGTGGACATCGATGGGACACATGACATTGGTGAAGGTCCTTTAATGTCAGATAAAGTTAGAGCTCAGCGTTATGCTCTATCTGAATGCATGTCGTGCGGATGTTGCCTAGAGGCCTGTCCACAATTTTCTCTAACTAACAACTTTATGGGCGCCGCTACTTTTAGCCAAGTAAGACTTTTTAACCTGCACCCATCCGGATCCATGCTAAAGGAAGAAAGGTTAGACGCGGTTATGGGCGAAGGTGGAATCACCGATTGTGGTAATGCTCAAGTATGCGTAGAAGTTTGCCCTAAAAGTATTCCTCTCACAGAATCCATTGCCGATATTGGACGGCAAACCACCCTACAAACTCTTAAAAATATATTCATGAAATGACTAAAAAGAGTCTAAATTTCATTTTCCTAGGCAAGTTCCATCGGTTTTGCTAAAATCCACCTGTCATTTTTATAATAAAAAATCATCCACTTTAAAGGATTAATACAGCTATGAAGGTATCACTTGCCAACGCTTTAGGCACATGCTTTGGTGTCGAAGACGCTATCAATTTGGCCATGACTCCAGAATTTGGGGCTAACCTCACGATTGTCGGACAATTGGTCCACAATCCACAAATCAATGAGTCGCTTAAAAAAAATGGCGTTTCCCTGGTAAGTAATATTGACAATATTGAAAAGATAAAAACTAAGAAAGTGATGATAACTGCTCACGGGGCAGCACAGAAAACAAAAGACAAACTTGAAGATGCAGGTTTCACTGTTTATGACGCCAGCTGTCCTCTAGTGATGCGGGTACATAAAACTATCCAGACCATGGTAACAAAAGGCTATTTTCCTGTTGTCATAGGTCAACAAGACCATGTCGAGGTGAAAGGTATTGTTGGGGACCTTGAAGACTACCTTGTCATTAGCGGAGAAAATGATATCAAAAAAATAGAACAATCAAAAAAAAGAAAACTTGGGATTGTAAGCCAAACAACTTTACAAGTAGAAAAAGTAGAGCATCTGGTTAGAGCAATTAGAGATATGGCTAATGTTGACGAAGTATATTTCGTTAATACCATCTGCCAACCAACACGTGACCGACAGGTTGCCGTAAGAGATTTGGCCGAACAAGTCGACGTCATGATAGTTATTGGAGGGTACAACTCGTCAAACACCAAAAAATTAGTTCAGGTATGCGATGAAAAAAATATAGAAGCACATCACATCGAATCTTTTTTACAACTAGAAAAAAACTGGTTTAACAAAAAACAGCATGTGGGAATAACTGCTGGCACAAGTACTCCAGAGCATGTCATTAATGAAACGCATGAGGCTATTTTAAAAATCGCACATGAAATAAAGTTAGAACCAATCGTTCATTAGCTTACTGCTTCACTAACTGCTCTCTCGGTTTTTTACACCCAACATTAACAACCTAATTTCTGCTAAAATTTCCTTCTAGTTTAATTTTCCTATTTGGAAAACTTCAGGCAATAGGATTTAACTTATTATTTTATTTATGAACGATTGGAACTATTGCGTTTCCACATTACCTAAAGTCAGCAGAACCTTTGCGCTGAACATTTCGGTTCTGAAAGGAAATCTCCATAAAAGTATTTTGGTTGCTTATCTTTTTTGCCGCACAATTGATACAGTAGAAGATGCCCCTAAGCTTAAAACATCTCTCAAAATAAAGCTCCTGCTTAATTTTGTCTCCATCTTAAAAAATACAAAAAATAGAAGCTCTGCCTTGGCCCAATGGACAAAACATGCATCTGTCGTTGACGGCAGTCCTACAGATATTGACCTTTTAAAAAACATACCAAGAGTTTTCAACACTTTTGACTCTCTCCAGAAAACCCACCAACAACAAATTATTTCTTCTGTCTGCATAATGGCGCAGGGAATGGCATATTTTCAAAAAAAATTTGACGCAGAGAAAATCACCTTATTGGAAAACGCAAAAGAACTAGAAGAATATTGTTATTTTGTTGCCGGTGCTGTCGGCGAAATGCTATGCAATCTCTTTATAAACGAAATCCCAAACCTACCTGAATCAAATAAAAAAATAATGAGGAAAAACGCTGTCTCTTTTGGCCTCGGCCTTCAAATCACGAACATATCCAAAGATATCGTTGTGGATCGAAACCGCGGTTGGTCTTATGTACCTAAAACCTACATTGAAAACAATGGATTAACCCCTGAAGAATTCCATTCGGGGAAATCATCTGAAAAAGATTTAAAGGTATTAAAAAAACTTCTTAATAAAACTGTCGGTCATCTCAACGATGCCTTGAGCTTCACACTTGCAATCCCAAGAAGTTATGCAAGAATTCGATTATTTTGTATATGGCCATTATGGATGGCAATGGAGACCGTAGCAGAACTCCACAACAATCATAATTTGTTAAAATCTAACGCGAATGTTAAAATTTCACGCGATACAGTAAAGCGAATATTACGAATAACACCTTTCATCTGCTGGTCAAACAGTTTGCTGCAACGTTCGTTCTTAAATATTTTAAAAACAGAAAAATTTACCAGTTCCTATCATTTCAACATCGAACAACTAAAAGAACGTCTTAATGACTTATCCTTAGATAATATTCCTTCATACCCTCAAGAAAACGAGTTTTAATTACCATGAAACCTATTTACGAAGATAACGGTGATGGGACGATCACCGATACCACTAACAACCTAACTTGGCTTAGAGAAGACTCCTGGCAAAAAGAAATAAAGTGGTTCAGTTGGGATGAAGCTAATGATTATGCCATAAACTTAGGTGGTATTAAATTTGCTGGCCACAACGACTGGAGACTTCCAACCGTTGTAGAGGCTCAAACTCTTTATAATCCAGACAAAGAAAACTACGATAAATATGAAACAAAAATATACCTTGATCCGATTTTTCCAAAAGGTCCTCTACCCACTATTTGGATTCATGAAGCAATGCTA
>JGI26381J51731_1000415_pt1 | contig 24271 bp, 25 predicted proteins | sample SaaInlV_165m_DNA_3_FD_51731 | JGI IMG/M metagenome (IMG submission 51731) | reverse complement strand
CTAAAGGATTAACCCCAGACTCTGCGACATCGGGATTGTGGGCCAGGTAATATTTAAAATTGACTAAAGCATGAGTCTGGCGTTTTTCTTTAAAACCGTAGTAGAAAAAATGGCGAAGAGGTGATTGATTAAGGTCAATCAAAACATCTGGATGAGTGCGCGCGTAAAAGACTGAATCGATTAAAGGATGTGGGCTTTGATTATTTCCGACACCTTCGAGAACAAAGTGAGTCAGCGGGTTGATTCCCGAATTTAATATCTCTGGGTTTTGCGCCAAATAATAATTTGCATCAAATAAAAGATGAGGACTGGAAAAACTTGTTGTATTTTGAGAAAGGCAATGAGCAAGAGAGTCAACCCAGCTAGGCAGATCTTTAGCAAATTGAGATCGGTAGTAAGAGTCGTCAAAAAAATCGAGATTCTTTGCGTCCCGATAAGTTCGGACGAACTGCAGTAGGTGTCTTTGTCGAAAAAGCGCACCCCAAAAGAGCGCTCTTAAGATGTCAAGAATATCGCTAACCATCAAAGCATCTCTTTAATCGATGGTGTTCGTTGAACGTGCCGCGTTCGGCTACTCGTGTATTGATGGCGATGCCATGTGCTACGTATCAATTGCGATCTAGTGTTTTCAAAACACCAGAATGTGGGCTANTCACCGGCAAAACTGACAAGCGTGCGNACCGGCACGTCCATCGCTGCAAGTTTTTCGCGGCCTCCAAGATCCGGCAGGTCAATGACGAAACTCGCACCAATGACGTTGGCTCCAGCACTGCGCACCAGTTCCACCGCGGCACAGGCGGTGCCGCCGGTGGCTATTAAGTCATCGACAATGAGCACGTTCTGGCCGGCTTTTAGGCTATCGGTATGAATCTCCACCTCATCGCTGCCGTATTCCAACTGGTATTGGACCGACATGGTTTGCCAGGGTAGCTTGCCTTTTTTTCGTACCGCAACAAAACCTAGCGATAATTGGTGTGCGACCGCGCCACCGAGAATGAAGCCGCGGGCCTCGATGCCGGCAACACAATGAACGTCGCTACCGGCGAAGGGTTGCACCAGCTCGTCAACTGCGCGGCGAAAGCCCGACGGATCCTGAAGCAAAGTCGTGATGTCACGAAAGATGACGCCCTTTTTCGGGTAGTCGGGAATCGAGCGAATCAGACTTTTGATACTCATGATGTCTCCTTAGGTCAGCGCACGGCCGGCCACGGCATCGAGCTTTGTCAGCATTGCAGGGTCGCGGGCATCGGGGTGGGTAATGAGTGCGGCATCAAGAGCGCGATCATCGCCGGATGGGCAAAGCGCAGGGCGCTCAGGTAAGCGTGCTGCTACCGTACGGACCAGTCGGCGGGCCTTGTCGGCGTTGTCCAGTAATACCCGGATAACCGCGTCGACGTCCACGTTGTCATGATCAGGGTGCCAGCAATCGAAATCGGTAACCATTGCCACCGTGCAATAGGGAATCTCCGCCTCGCGGGCGAGCTTGGCCTCGGGCATGTTGGTCATGCCGATGACGTCACAATTCCACTGTCGGTACAGCTGTGATTCAGCCAAGGTCGAGAACTGGGGTCCTTCCATTACCAGGTAGGTGCCCCCGCGCTGCATCGGGATATCCCCGTTCTCGCAGGCTCTCGCGCACCAGTCCCCCAGTCGTGGGTTGACAGGGTGTGCCATGGAAACATGCGCGACCATGCCGGCTCCAAAAAAGCTTTTTCCCCGGGCAAAGGTCCGATCGATAAACTGATCGACTATGACAAAAGTGCCGGGCGGCAATTCTTCGCGAAACGAGCCCACAGCCGAAAGCGATATAAGGTCGGTTACCCCGGCCCGTTTCAAGGCATCTATATTGGCGCGGTAGTTGATCGTGCTCGGGCTGTGGCGATGACCCCGGCCATGGCGCGGCAAGAAGACCAACTGTATACCGTCCAGCTCGCCAAAGAGCAGTTCATCGGACGGCTCGCCCCAAGGGCCGCTGATTTTCTCCCAGCGTACGTTAGTCAGCCCGTCGATTTCATACAGGCCGCTGCCGCCGATCACGCCAAGGACAGGCGCTGGGTGATACTCGCCCATGCTGAAGTTCTCCTATCGTAAAATCGCTTATTGCGCAAAAACGGGCCGATTATGTCACGGCCCATATGGGATAAGGGTTAGATCAGAAGAGTGAGGCGCCAAGCTCCTTTACCGCCACCAACATATCCGGTTCATCGGTCAGCGATTCGGCGATGGCGCTGCGACAGGCGGTTTTTGGATCAACACCGCTGATCATCAGCTTGGCCGCGTGCACCAGCAACCGGGTACTGGCGCCCTCTTCTAGCCCATTGCCCTTGAGGTTGCGGGTCATGCCGGCATAACGCACCAGTAACACGGCGGTTTCATCATCAATGCCCGATTCGCGCACCACGATATCGCGTTCAAGCTCGGGTGGGGGGTAATCGAAGTCAATGGCAACGAATCGTTGGCGTGTGCTCTGCTTAAGGTCCTTAAGGACGCTTTGGTAGCCCGGGTTGTAGGAGATTGCCAGGCAAAATTCTTTTGGGGCGCTAAGCAGTTCACCGGTCTTTTCTATTGCCAGTTGCCGCCGGTCGTCGGCCAGCGGATGTATGACCACGGTGGTGTCTTTGCGCGCCTCAACGACTTCGTCGAGATAACAAAGCGCTCCAGTGCGAATGGCCTGCACCAGCGGCCCGTCTATCCAACGGGTCTCACCCCCAATAATCAGGTAACGCCCCACCAGATCCGAGGCGGTCAGGTCATCGTGACACGAGACAGTCACCAAGGGCCGTTTCAATCGCCACGCCATATGCTCCATGAAGCGGGTCTTGCCGCAGCCCGTTGGCCCTTTGAGCAACACCGGTAGCTGGTTGCCCCAGGCTGCCTCAAATAGGGATATCTCCTGTCCTTGCGCGGCATAAAAGGGCTCGGTTTCGATAAGATGGCTGTCGGGTTGGGATTGGTGCATAGGCTGTTATCCAGATCCAGAGCCGCTGAAATGGGTTAATCACAAGAGCAGATGAAACGCGCAGGATACGACACTTAAGCGTAAATCCACAAAACCCTCATCAGGCCGAGTCACTAATAATAGTTATTTACAATATTAACAAAAACGAATATAATTAAATAAGACTTATAAATTCAAGGGACATACGTGTCTACACAAAAGACTGCCCAAGTTTTGAAAATGCTGGGAAATGCTCATTGCCTTTGCATTATGCTGCGGTTATTGGGCGAAGGTAAAACTCTGGAAAACCTATCCGAGGCTACTGGATTATCGCCCGCAACAGTCACCTACTATGTGAACCGGTTGCGCCAGCGTAACCTGGTCAAGGGCGAACGTCAGGGCCACCAAGTTTCTTATAGCGCCAACGCCGAAAATACAGATGCTTTGGCACTGTTGCAGAGCGTGGCGGCGTTGTACTGTGAGCAGGCAGCGAGTGCCAGTTAAGTCTTTTCCCTGCCCCAAGGCCGTTTAAAAGCTGGCCTGCATCAGTTTTTTTCCAACAGTTCAACACCAAAAGCTGTTTATTGATCCAACGCACCCACTTTGGTGGGGACTAGCGACCAACGAGCGCCAGGCCCGTACACCAACGCGGCCCCCGTGGCCGGAAGGCGAAGCGATCCCAGCTGCTAAAAGCCTCGACAGGCTCTTTTGAAAGAGCGCCCGTTATTTTCAGGGCCAAGGCTTAGTTAGGGATGCGCCGGCTCAGACGCTGAACGGTTCAGCCAGTTTTTTTCGAACGGCCACGTTTTTCAACCGGACGTAACGCGGTAGACCGTTTTTGTCGTAGACCGGATAATCCTCTCCTCGAATCAGCGGTTCCAGGTAGCGCCGGCAACGAGCCGTGATGCTAAAGCCATTTGCGCTGATGAAGTTGCGTGGCATCATTTTTTCACGGTTGGCAACTCGCTTCAGGCTGGCTTCACCAATTTTCCAGCGGTAGGGTTGGTTCGAGGTGCGCACAATTGCGGGCATCACCGCATTCTTGCCGGCCAACGCCATTTGCACGGCCGCCACGCCAGTAGCGTAAGCGTGTTCTACATCCGTGCGTGAGGCGATATGTCGTGCTGAGCGTTGCAGGTAATCGGCAACCGCCCAGTGGTACTTTAAGCCCAGATCTTCTTTGACCATCGATGCCACGACCGGGGCAACACCCCCCAGTTGGGCATGGCCAAACGCGTCACGTAGGCCCTGATCAGCCAGAAACCGGCCATCTTTGTCGCGAACGCCTTCGGAGACCACAACAGAGCAGTAGCCGAAACGGCTGACTTTCTCATCGACCAGAGCCATAAAGCGTTTGCGGTCAAAAGCCACCTCGGGGAACAGGATAATAATGGGTATCGGGGTTTTTTCATCGCTGGCCATGCCGCCGGCTGCGGCAATCCAGCCGGCATGGCGGCCCATAACCTCAAGGATAAATACTTTGGTTGAGGTTTTGGCCATCGAGGCGACATCGAAACTGGCTTCACGCGTGGAGATAGCGATGTACTTGGCGACAGAGCCAAAGCCCGGGCAGTTGTCGGTGATCGGCAGGTCATTATCGACCGTCTTGGGCACATGGATGGCTTGAATCGGAAAGCCGGTCGTTTTCGACAGTTGCGATATTTTGAGGCAGGTGTCGGCAGAGTCACCACCACCATTGTAGAAAAAATAGCCAATATCATGAGCTCGGAAAACGGCAATCAGTCTTTCGTACTGTGCACGGCTTTCCTCAAGACTCTTGAGTTTGTAGCGACACGAGCCAAAAGCGCCCGAAGGCGTTGTTTTCAGTGCAGCAATCGCGCTTTTGCTTTCACGGCTGGTGTCGATAAGGTCTTCGGTCAGGGCGCCGATAATGCCGTTACGGCCGGCGTACACCTTGTTGATGCGGTCGCGGTGTTGCCGGGCGGTTTCGATTACCCCGCAGGCGCTGGCGTTAATGACCGCGGTTACCCCGCCGGACTGGGCATAGAAGGCGTTCTTGGCTTTGCTCATAGCGTGATGTTCTCGTTAGGGAAGTCCGAATAAAGGATTCTGGTCGGGCAAAAATTCATGATGGGGCGTAATGTTATCTGCTCAAATGAGAGGGTAATCGGCTCGGAACACGGCTCTGGGGAGAGCCATACGGCCTGCTTCATCACCAAGAATGATTTTAGCGCAGTGTTCCAAGGGCGTCCTATGAACAGAACTTGCGGTACCGGTTTGGTCTTTTTATGCCCCACGGTCCATTGACAGCACACAAAAGGTCACTATAGTGTACGCCCCTTTTCGAGCCCCTCGCCTGGCTAACGTTACCGTTGAGGTGGGCTTGATAGGCCGTTGCCAAGGGGTGTTTTCGGCTCCAGTCACAGCTTTGTGGAGATGTCATTATGAGAATCGTTTTGTTGGGGGCACCCGGGTCCGGCAAAGGAACCCAGGCCAAGATGATGGCCCAAAAGTACAAGGTACCTCAGATTTCCACGGGCGATATCTTGCGTGCCGCCGTTGCAGAGAAAACGGAGATCGGCAAGAAAGTCTCAGCGATCATGGACGCCGGAGAGTTGGTGTCAGATGACATCGTGATCGACGCGGTNACCGATCGCCTGCGGGCTAACGAAAGTCGCCGTGGTTTCGTTCTGGACGGCTTTCCCCGCAATATCCCNCAGGCCCAGGAACTGGATACCCGACTGGGCTGGTTGGGTCGACCGTTGCAATTGGTGTTGCAGTTTGCCCTTGATAACGAGATTGTGATCAAGCGCGTTACCGGCCGGCTAAGCTGTGGTGAATGCGGTGCGATATACAACCGCTATTTTTCTCGCCCGAGCCGGTCCGGGGTGTGCGATAAATGTGGTTCGAAGCAGCTTTCCCACCGATCTGATGACACCGAGAAAACCGTGCGCGCGCGCCTGCAAACCTATGATCAGGATACGGCGCCACTTAGCGCCTATTACAAGGCGCAGCACAAGTTGCGCACTATCCAGGCAGGTGGCGAGGTGGAACAGATCTTTTCCGTCATCTGTGAAGTGGTCGATATAGAGATTCGACCTATGGAGAAAAAAGTCACCGCGCCGAGGCCCGCGCGCCCACAAGCGGTCGTCATGAAGTCGGCAACCAGCAAAAAAGTGGAAAAAAAAGCAGCCGAAAAACCGACCGCGACCACGGTGAGAAAAGCCACCAAAAAAGTGGTAAAAAAGCCAGAAGCTAATAAGCCGGTAGTCAAGAAAGTGGCTAAGAAGGTTGCGAAAACGGTCGCCAGCAAAGTGGCAAAAAAGCCAGCGGTAAAGAAACCGAGCGCGACCACGGTGAGAAAAGCCACCAAGAAAGTTGCCAAGAAGCCAGCGGCAAAAAAACCGGCAGCTAAAAAGGTCACCAAGAAAGTCACCAAGAAAGTAGCTAAGAAGGTTGTGAAAAAGGCCGCCAGCAAAGTAGCGAAAAAGCCAGCCCTCAACAAGCCAGTCGCCAAAAAGGCCGTAGCCAANAAAGTGGCAAAAAAGCCAGCAGCCAAGAAAACGGCCAAGAAGCGCCCGGGCAAAAAAAGGTAGGCGCGTTAAAAGGAATTATCGATGAGCGTTTACCCCACCACGCGAATGCGGCGCCTGCGCAAAGATGCCTTCAGTCGTGCTCTGGTGCGTGAATCACGATTGTCCATAGACGATCTGATCCAGCCGGTCTTTGTTTGTGACGGCACCGGGGTACGTCAGGCAGTGCCGTCCATGCCGGGCGTCGAACGCTTAAGCCTCGATCTCTTGCTGGAGCGGGCCGAAAGACTCGATGCCTTGGGCATTAAGGCCATTGCTATTTTCCCGGTGATCGATGTCGCGCTCAAAACCGCTGATGCGGCCGAAGCCTACAATCCCCAGGGGTTGGTGCCGCAGGTGGTCAGCGCTTTGCGTGAGCACCTACCCCAAATGGGCATCATTACNGATGTGGCATTGGATCCGTATACCAGCCATGGCCAGGANGGCCTACTGGATGAACAAGGATACGTCAGCAACGACACGACAGTAGAGACACTGGTGCGCCAGGCGCTATGCCATGCTCAAGCCGGCGCCCAGGTGGTTGCCCCCTCGGACATGATGGACGGGCGTATTGGCGCGATTCGTGACGCGCTTGAGGAAGAAGGCCTGGTCAACACTCGCATCCTTGCCTATTCGGCGAAATATGCGTCGTCTTTCTACGGCCCGTTTCGTGACGCGGTAGGATCTGCAGCCAACCTCGGTGGCGGCGACAAGTACTCCTACCAGGTAGATCCGGGCAACACCGATGAAGCCTTGCGCGAAGTCGAATTGGATCTCGCCGAGGGAGCAGATATGGTAATGGTCAAGCCCGGTATGCCGTATCTGGATGTGGTGCAGCGGGTCAAGCACGAGCTGGGTGTACCGACTTTTGTCTACCAGGTCAGTGGAGAGTACGCCATGCTTTGCGCTGCCGCGCAGAACGGCTGGTTGGATCGAAAGGCAGTTGTGCTCGAATCCCTGCTGGCTTTTAAACGCGCGGGTGCCGATGCCATCCTGACTTATTTTGCTGAAGAAGTTGCACTTTGGATGCAAGAGCAATAGCCTTTGACTCAAGCTCGGCCTGGCCGGGATTTTGCTACTTTTCTTTAGTCACCATGTCATCACACCCTCGCCCCACCCGTATCGTTTTGCATCAGGGCTCTCGTACACTCGAGGTCGAGTTTGATGACGACAGCAATTTCATGTTGCCCTGTGAATACCTGCGGGTGTACTCACCCTCTGCCGAGGTACGCGGCCACGGCCCCGGGCAGGAAGTGCTGCAAACGGGCAAAGAGACTGTCAACATCACCCAGGTAGAAGCGGTTGGCGCCTATGCCGTCAAGTTGCATTTTGACGATGGCCATAACACCGGCCTTTACTCGTGGGAGACTCTGTATGAACTGGGAACCCATCAGGATCGTCTCTGGCAGGCCTACCTGGGCGATTTGACCAAGGCGGGTTACGAGCGCAAACAAGACGCCTGACGCGCCCACGCACCATTTCCATCATGGGTGAAAAGGCAACACATTTCGGCTTCAGCGAGGTAGACCCTGCCGACAAGGCTACCCGGGTCGGCCAGGTCTTCGAATCGGTAGCCGATCGTTACGACCTGATGAACGACCTGATGTCATTGGGGGTTCATCGGTTGTGGAAAGATTTTGCCCTGGCGCGCAGCAGCGCACGCGCCGGGCATCGGGTGTTGGATGTTGCAGCTGGCAGTGGTGATATGACAGCACGCTTTGCGCAACGTGTCGGCGATACCGGCCAGGTTGTGATGACTGACGTTAACCCAGCTATGCTCGAGCAGGGCCGCAGACGCCTGATCGACAAAGGCATTGGCAGCAATGTTGAATTTTTGCTCGCCGATGCCGAGGCGCTGCCATTGATGCCNGGGGGTTTCGATTGTGTGTGCATCGCTTTTGGTCTGCGCAACGTCACCCGTATCCCCAAGGCGCTGGAGTCGATGGCACAAATGCTTCGCCCTGGCGGGCGTGTGGTGATCCTGGAGTTCTCGCACCCGGTGTCCGAGTGGCTGTCACGCGCCTATGATCTTTTTTCTTTCTCAGTCATCCCGCCATTGGGNCGCATGGTGACCGGTGACGAGGCGAGTTATCGTTATCTCGTGGAATCGATTCGGCGCCACCCGGACCAGAACCGGCTCAGCCAGATGATGCGTGAAAGCGGTTTTGAGGACGTCAGTTACCATAACCTCAATGGTGGTATCGTGGCCCTGCATCTCGGTTTTCGTTACTGAAGCGTTGCCCACACGAGTGATGAATTCTTTACAGCACCGACTCGAAGCCGTACTTAATCGCGTGATCAGTGATTGTGCTGCATTGCCCCAGTTACGACCCCTGGAAGGTCGTGTGGTTGCGATATTGGTTAAAGGACTTGCACGCACNGTGTATTTTTCAGTTCATGATGCNAAGGTGCGACTCGTGCCCGCACCCTCGGGGCAGGCTGATGTCAGCATATCCGGGACACCTGGTGCCTTCACCCGTATTGTCCGCAGCGGTTTCGATCCTTCGGTTTTTCGCGATGGCAGCCTGACACTCGAAGGAGACCCCGAAACAGTTGCCGANCTCAAGACCCTGCTGGGCGCTTTGGACCTGGACGCAGAGGAGGCTCTGGCCCAAGTGCTTGGCGATACCTTGGCGCACAAAGCGGCTAATGGGGCGCGGATGCTTGGCCACTGGGCGACCGACGCGGCAGATTCGGGCACAGCCAACATGGCAGAGTTTCTGGTCGAGGAGACCCGGCTGCTGGCCAGCCGGCCACGAGTAGAGCGTTTTATTGCCGGTGTGGATCAGTTGCGTGACGACGCCGAACGACTAGGTCAGCGCATAGAGCGTTTGGCGAATTCCCACAAGGCCAGGTAGGGCGAGTGCTAAACAGTTCCTGGCGAATGTTACGAATTGTCCGTGTACTGGTACGGCACGGGCTCGACGAGTTCGTGNTTACTTTGCATCTGTTTCGCCCGTATCGCTTTNTGTTGTTCTTGTTTCCGGGGTACTGGTTTCGTGACCGCAATGTACCTCGCGGCCAACGCCTGCGCGAAGCTCTGGAAGAACTGGGACCGGTTTTTGTCAAGTTTGGTCAGGCGGTCTCGACCCGCCCGGATCTGATTCCTGCCGACATTGCTGTGGAACTAACACGATTGCAGGACGATGTGCTGCCGTTTCCCGGTGACGAGGCCCGCGAGATAATCGAACGCGCCTTAGACGCGCCACTGAGTGAGCATTTTGCCAGTTTTGATATTCAACCCCTGGCGTCGGCATCGGTGGCACAGGTACACGGGGCAACCCTGCAAGACAGCACCGAGGTGGTAGTTAAAGTGCTGCGGCCCGGGATCGAGAAGGTGATTGAGCAGGATCTTCAGTTGCTCTACCAGTTGGCACGGCTGGCCGACAGGCACTGGCCGAACGCCAGGCGCTTGCGTCCGCTTGAGGTTGTCGATGATTACGACAAAACGATCCACGACGAGCTCGATATGATGCGCGAAGGCGCAAACGCCAGCCAGCTGCGTAGCAACTTTCTGGATTCAGATATGATCTACGTGCCCCAGATCTATTGGGACCACAGCTGTCGCGAGGTCCTGGTGATGGAGCGTGTTGAGGGTATTCCGATACGCGATATCGATGCGATCCGGGCCGCTGGCATAGATTTGCGCAAGTTGGCCCATAACGGCGTTGAGATCTTTTTTACCCAGGCCTTTCGTGATGGCTTCTTTCATGCCGATATGCATCCGGGTAATATTTTTGTCAGCCCGCAAGGCCAGTATCGGGCAGTTGATTTTGGCATCATGGGCACGCTCGCCGAAGCCGACAAACGCTATCTTGCTGAGAACCTGCTTGCTTTTTTTAACCGTGATTACCGGGCAGTTGCTATGGCCCACCTGCGCGCGGGCTGGGTGCCGGCCACCACCCGCCCGGAAGAATTCGAGGCCGCTGTGCGCACGGTCTGCGAACCGATCTTTGCCCGGCCAATCAGCGAGATCTCTTTTGGCCACCTGGTGATTCGCTTATTCCAGGTTGCTCGGCGTTTCGATATGCCGGTACAGCCGCAATTGGTGTTGTTACAAAAGACTTTGCTCAATATAGAAGGCCTTGGCCGGCAACTCTATCCCGAGTTGGATCTATGGGAGACGGCGAAGCCTTTTCTTGAGCGCTGGATGCGTGAGCAGGTTGGACCGCGGGCTCTGGCCCGGGCACTGCGCCGCGAACTGCCCACGGTTTTACCGTTACTGCCAGAGTTGCCGGGTCTGGTTCACGAATTGTTGCGACGCCAGCGCGACGGTCAGCTGGTGATTCGCACCGGGAGCGACAATACCGAGCAGCTCGCGCGCGATTTAAAACACCGCACCCGCCAGCGCGATGGTCTGATGCTGGGCGGTGGATTGCTGCTGGGCGCAATCGTCTTGTTTCTGGGGTCCCAGATTCTGGCTCTTGGTGTGCTGGCCACTGCAGGCGCTATGGTGCTGACGGCTTGTGGGGCGTTGCTGATAGGGATTTCCAGCCTGGGTCGCTAGCAGAGCAACTTTAAATTGCGGGTTTGCCACGCTACCACCGGCGCTATTGATGATGGTCGCTGAATCGGCTAATCCCTAGTTTTTTACTTGGTTTATGTCAGCAAAATCCCTATAATGTCACTCAGGAATTAAAGCGTTGTAATCAGCCAAAAACCAGTTGTTTGGCACTTTTTGCCATAACAGGTCAAAACACTGCCCGAAAAACGTATCGAATTCGTATTATAAGGAGATAATAGATATGCGCCTGACTACCAAGGGCCGTTACGCGGTCACTGCCATGTTGGATCTGGCACTACAGGAGGGTAGACGGCCCGTTACGCTCCAGGATATTGCTGTGAACCAGGAGATATCACTGTCTTACCTGGAGCAGCTTTTCGCTCGTTTGCGCCGCAACGGGTTGGTCCGCGGTACTCGTGGCCCCGGTGGCGGTTATCGCCTGGCCAAAGAGCTGGATCTGATCTCTATCGCCTCGATCATCTCGGCGGTCGATGAGAGAGCCGATATGACCCGCTGCGGTGGTGAAGCCAACTGCCAGGATGGCGAGAAATGCCTGACCCACGAGTTGTGGGCCGAGCTTAGTGAGAAAATATACGATTTCCTGGATGGTATTTCACTGGGTGATCTGGTGCGACGACCAGAAGTGCTCGAGGTTGCCGAGCGCCAAGAAGTGGTGCGCCAGGGTCTGCGTTCAGGTCGCTTGAAGACTGTAGTGGTCGAGGCAAGTTCGTTGACCAGTAGCAATTGAATTAACCTCAAACTGTAATCAAGGAAAGGAAAGGAAATGAATCCGGCAGTGACAGATCTGGGTGAACTGGTTGGTCGTGAGTACAAGGAAGGCTTTGTCACGGACATCGAAGCCGATACCTTGCCGCCTGGCCTGGATGAAGACGTCATCCGTTTTCTTTCCGCCAAAAAAGATGAGCCCGACTTCGTTCTTGAGTGGCGACTGGACGCTTTTCGCCGTTGGCAGAACATGAAGCAGCCCAACTGGGCCCAGGTCAAGCATGCCCCCATAGACTTCCAGGCGATCAGTTACTACTCGGCACCCAAGAGTGACGCGGATCGACCCAAAAGTCTCGACGAAATAGATCCTAAATTGTTGGAGACCTACGACAAGCTGGGCATTCCGCTGGAGGAGCAAAAGGCTCTGGCCGGAATTGCGGTCGATGCGGTGTTCGACAGTGTGTCGGTCGCGACCACCTTTAAGGATAAGTTGGCCAAAATCGGGGTTATTTTCTGCCCTTTGTCCGAGGCGCTGGCAAACCACCCAGATCTGGTCCGCCAGTATCTGGGCTCAGTGGTCCCCTCGGCAGACAATTTCTATGCCGCTTTGAACTCGGCTGTTTTCACTGAAGGCTCTTTCGTTTATATACCCAAGGGCGTGCGCTGCCCGATGGAGCTGTCCACGTATTTTCGGATCAATGCGCTGAATACCGGTCAGTTCGAGCGCACCCTGATTATCGCGGACGAGGGCAGCTACGTGAGTTACCTCGAAGGCTGCACAGCACCGATGCGCGACGAAAACCAGTTGCACGCGGCCGTGGTCGAACTGGTGGCACTTAAGGACGCTCAAATCAAATATTCCACAGTGCAGAACTGGTATCCGGGTGACGAGGAAGGTCGTGGTGGGATCTACAACTTTGTAACCAAACGTGGCGTGTGTCGTGGAGACAATGCCAAGATCTCCTGGACCCAGGTCGAAACCGGTTCGGCNATTACCTGGAAATACCCCAGCGTTCTGCTTGAAGGNGACTCTTCNGTCGGCGAGTTCTACTCTGTGGCTTTGACCAATCACTGCCAACAGGCGGACACCGGAACCAAGATGGTGCACATCGGCCGCAATACCTCCAGCACCATTATCTCCAAGGGCATCTCTGCCGGGCGTGGACAGAATGCCTACCGCGGTCTGGTCAAGGTGCTAAAGGGTGCCGAGAACGCGCGTAACTATTCCCAGTGTGACTCGTTGCTGATGGGAGATCGTTGCGGCGCACATACTTTTCCTTACCTCGAAGTAAAAAACCCAACAGCCACGGTCGAGCATGAAGCGACAACTTCCAAGATCGGTGAGGATCAGCTGTTTTACTGTCGCCAGCGGGGTCTTTCAGAAGAAGACGCTGTGTCGCTGATCGTGAACGGCTTTTGCAAAGAGGTGTTTCGTGAATTACCGATGGAATTCGCGGTCGAGGCACAAAAACTGCTCAGCATCAGCCTGGAAGGTGCCGTTGGCTGACCCCATATAGGGGTCTTTCGGTCACCACATGGCTAACGCGGATTGCGCCGGGCACCGTTCAGGCCTGCACAGCACAACCCCCAAACCCAGATACTGGAGAACCTGACGATCATATGTTGAAGATAAGCAAGCTGACCGTAACGGTCGATGGAAAGACGATACTCAATGGTCTGGACCTTGAGGTTGGACCCGGTGAGGTGCATGCCATCATGGGGCCCAATGGCTCAGGCAAAAGTACCCTGGCCAATGTGATTGCTGGCCGCGAGGGTTACCAGGTGACCGGCGGATCGGTCAGTTTTCTTGGCCAGGACCTGTTGTCGCTGGCACCGGAGAAGCGTGCCCGTGAGGGGGTTTTTCTTGCTTTTCAGTATCCGGTAGAAATCCCTGGAGTTGCCAATGTGTACCTGCTCAAGGAGGCGGTAAACGCTACCCGCCAGCACCGTGGCGAGGAAAAACTGGATGCCATGGATTTTCTGAAACTGGTGCGCGAGAAGCTCAAGTTGCTGCAGATGAAAGAAGAATTCCTGTACCGCTCGGTTAACGANGGCTTTTCCGGAGGTGAGAAAAAGCGCAACGAGATCTTCCAGATGGCGATGCTTGAACCACGTCTTGCAGTGCTCGATGAAACCGATTCAGGATTAGATATTGATGCGCTGAAAGTCGTAGCCGGTGGCGTCAACGCGCTGCGTAGCCCGGATCGCTCGGTGATCCTGGTGACGCATTACCAGCGGCTGCTTGACTACATCGTACCCGACCGGGTGCACGTGCTGGCCGGGGGGCGCATTGTGCGCTCTGGAGATAAGCGCCTGGCACTCGAGCTCGAAGCACAAGGTTACGGCTGGGTTGAATCGGACCCCAGTGCGGTCTCGGCAGCGTGAGCCAAGGGGCAGCAAATGTTGCGGCCTATGTGGCGGCCCAGCGCGAACAGGCGCCGGCACTGCCGGCCTTTGGAACGCCATCGCTTGATGCCAGCCGGGCGCAGGCACTGGAGTCTCTCTGCCAGCTTGGCTTGCCCAGTCAGCGTGACGAGGACTGGAAATACACCTCGACCCGGGCGATTACGCGCGCTGCGTTTACCCCAGCCGTCGCTGGTGCGCCGTGTCCGGGCGAGTTTGTCAGCCAAACGACAATCGATGGCCTCGATGCCTGGCGGCTGGTATTTGCTGATGGGTTTTGGCAGCCAGAGCTGTCGCTGCTCGATGACCTGCCCAAGGGTGTACAGATATCAGGCCTTGGCCAGTCGCTGGGGAGCGAGCCACAGCGTATAGCCGCCCTGCTCGGCAGCGCGCTTGGGCAGACCCCGCATGGCTTTATTGCCATGAATTCGGCATTCATCGGCGATGGTGCGCTCATCGAGATCGCCCCGGATACCCGGGTCGACAAGCCCATAGAACTGCTTTTCATCTCCGGCTGTAGCGGTGAGGGGTTTCTCAGCCTGCCGCGAAATCTGGTGGTCATGGGCGCAGGCAGTCAGGCTACGGTTATCGAGCGCCATGTCTCACTGGCCGACGAAAGATTATTAAGCAATTCGGTTTCAGAGTTGATCCTCGCTGACAATGCGTCCCTCAACTACCAGAGCGTACAGCAGGTAGCCCCACGTGGATTCCATGTGGGCGGCATGTTTGCTCGATTGGGTCGCTCGGTCCGACTCCAAGCAACGACAGTGACGATGAGTGGCGCCCTGGTGCGAAATGATGCCTTGGTCAATCTGGATGACGAGGGTGGTTTTGCGAGTCTTGATGGCTTGTACCTGGCTTTTGGCCGCAGCCACGTTGATAACCACACACACATTACGCATAACGCACCTCATTGTGTCAGCCGCGAACACTACAAGGGTGTTTTGGGTGATCGCGGCCATGCTGTATTTCATGGTCGTATCGTGGTGCAGTCGGGCGCGCAGAAAACCGATTCGGTGCAAAACAACCAGAACCTGCTGCTCTCCGCCGATGCGGAAATCGATACCAAGCCGCAGCTGGAGATTTATGCTGATGACGTCAAATGTGCTCATGGTGCGACGGTTGGGCAACTGGACGAAACCGCGGTGTTCTACCTGATGTCCCGCGGCATCGACCGTCAGGCGGCCCGGCGGATGTTGACCCAGGCTTTTGCGGCTGACGTGCTCAATCGTATTGAGCTCCCGGCACTGCGCTCCTATCTCGAAGCCCAAGCGGTGCAACGCCTTTCACCGGAGCAGGTTCGCGAATCTGAGTCCTGATGAATTCGGCTGCGCTTAACCAAAACCCGCCAGCGCTCGATGCGTACGCGTTGCGTGCGGATTTCCCGGCATTGGCCCAGCAGATAAATGGCCATCCGTGGTCTACCTGGACAACGGCGCGACTACCCAAAAACCCCAAGCGGTCATCGATGCCGTAGCAGATTTCTATTCCCACGATAACGCCAATGTGCATCGCGGTGTGCATGGTCTGAGCCAGCGCGCCAGCGATCGTTTTGACGGCGCCCGCGAGAAAGTGCGCGCTTTTATCAATGCGCCATCGTGCGCCGAGGTGATCTTTACCCAGGGCACCACCGGTGCTATCAACCTGGTGGCCCAGAGCTACGGCCGGTCAATACTGAAAAAGGCAGACGAAGTGCTGGTCAGTGCGATGGAGCACCATGCCAATATTGTGCCCTGGCAATTGTTGTGCGAGGAAACCGGTGCGACCCTTAAGGTGGCGCCAATGAACAATAACGCAGAGTTGTTGCTTGAGGATTTTGCCAACCTGCTCTCAGAAAAAACACGCATCGTTGCGCTGACCCATGTCTCGAACGCGCTCGGCACCATCAACCCGATCCAGCAACTGACCCGACAGGCGCACCAGGCCGGCGCAGTGGTGCTGATCGATGGCGCCCAGTCGGTAGCGCATGGGCCGGTCGACGTGCAGTCTTTAGGCTGTGATTTTTTTGCGTTCTCGGGGCACAAACTTTATGGCCCGACCGGCATCGGGGTACTGTATGGTCGCGAGGCGCTGCTTGAGGCGATGCCGCCCTGGCTGGGCGGCGGCGACATGATCCGCACGGTCAGTTTCGAAGGCTCCACCTGGAATGCATTGCCTTACAAGTTCGAGGCGGGAACCCCGCACATTGCCGGGGTAGTAGGCCTGGGCGCCGCCATCGATTACCTTGAAGCCATTGGGCTCCAAGCGATTAGCGCCCACGAACAGGCGCTACTGGCGCTGGCGACGCAGCGGGCCCACTCGCAACCGGGCATGCGTATTATCGGCAACGCGAGCGACAAGGCCGCCATCGTGTCCTTCGAACTGGAAGGTATTCATCCGCATGATGTAGGCACGATTCTTGACAGTGTCGGCGTGGCTATTCGAACCGGCCACCATTGCGCTATGCCGGTAATGAAGTTTTTCGATGTGCCGGCAACGGCCCGCGCCTCTTTCGGCCTGTACAATACCGCCGAGGATATCAACGCGCTGTTTGACGCCATCACCAAAACGCAGTCCCTGTTTGCCCGATGAACGACCTGCGCGATCTCTATCAGGAAGTGATCTTTGATCACAACCGTAGCCCGCGCAATTTCGGGTTGCTCGAGCATCCAACACACCAGGCACACGGTGTTAATCCTTTGTGCGGCGATGAACTCACGGTGTCCCTGGTATTAGATAAGGACGGGGTGATCGAAGACCTGCGTTTTGAGGGCCGCGGTTGTGCGATCTCTACCGCGTCGGCATCGATAATGACAGAAACACTGAAAGGGCTTTCCGTACCGGAGGCCGATCGTTACTTCGACGCTTTCCATGCGATGGCAACCGGCCAGACCCCATCACAGACGGATCTGCCGGCTTTGACCAAGCTCGAAGTGTTAAGCGGTGTGCGTGATTATCCGGCGCGGGTTAAGTGCGCAACCCTGGCCTGGCATACTGTTCGCTCGGCACTGCATAACGCCAGTGCCAGCGTGACCACCGAGTGATAGCACCCGCTTGACTTACAAGCTACGGAACTACAGATGATAGAAACGCCAGACGAAGCCAACCAGCCTGACCCGGCAACGACTGCCCAAGTGCAGGCTGCCGATATTCAATCTGACGCCACCGACGCCACCGATGTCGCCGCTGACAACCCGCCTTCGATCAGCCTGCAATCGGTCGCCGAGGATGATTCGCTTTTGCAGCGGGTGATCAGCGGGGTACGGGGGGTATTCGATCCCGAGATTCCGCTCAACATATATGACCTGGGTTTGATTTACCGTATCGACATCAGTGCTGATAACCAGGTGGCCATCGATATGACCCTGACCTCCCCAATGTGCCCGGTGGCAGGCTCCCTGCCAGGCGAAGTCGAGAATGCAGCACGCGAGGTTGCGGGAGTTGCCGATGTGGTTGTTGAACTGGTCTGGGATCCGCCGTGGGCCCCCGAAGTCATGAGCGAGGCGGCGCGTCTTGAACTGGGATTTTTCTGATGGGTGAATGGGCCAGTGTCGCCCGGGTAGATGAGGTGAGTGCGAGCGTTCCGCTGGTGGTAGATCTGGATGACGCTGCGGTTGTACTTGTCCTTGTTGATGACGAGGTAATCGCCATAGAAGATATCTGCACCCACGACGGTGGCGAGATCTCCGAGGGTTGCATTGTAGATGGGGCGATAGAATGCCCCCGCCATGGCGCCCGGTTCTGCCTCAGAACAGGCAAGGTATTGTCACCTCCGGCCTATGAGCCGTTACACGTGTTCCCGGTGCGCATCGAAGACGGTAAAGTCAGCGTGCGCGATGACCGCTGGGACTGATCTACGACCGCATCGGGTTTAGCGCCGGCTGCGCCGCCGCCGATAGCGCGTCACCAGCCACAGCACGGGTCCCAGCACAGCGATTTCCAAGCCAATGGCCAAAAGGTTGTGCCCCGAGAAAACTTGACCGATGAAGTCAGCCAATCCCGCGCCAGCACCGCCATGCTCAAAATTGCTGAATATCGGTACCGGAGATATAAAGTAGGCAGAACTGAATGGCCACAGGAGTGGGATGCCAAACGGCGCACCGGTATCGGCAGCGAGCCAATCACCCAGGAGATGACTCAAGTAGATGAAAAAGACCCCCACCACCGCGCGCATCGGCAACGCCCGGGCGAACGCTATGGCAAAAACCAGCGCTGCGGTAATCGAGTGCGAGGGCCCGTGATGAAAGCGGTTGGGATCACCCATCAGGATGCCGGGCAGAAAATCGAGGTCGGCTGCGCACGCTGCAAAAATCACCAACGCCGGCCACCAGCGTTTGCGGCCATAGGGCGCCCGGCGCAAGCCGGTTACGATGAATGCAAGAATTGAATGTCCAACTGGACTAGGCATCAAAGAGCACCAGGAGAATGAGCGAAAGCCAGTTGAAAACTAGCCGTGAGCACTATGCACTGCTGGTGCGGATCACCACGCGCTGGAGTGATTATGACATGTTGGGTCACCTCAACAACGTGGAGTATTACCGTTACTTTGAGAGCGCGGTGCTGACTCTGCTGCGCGAGACCGGCCTGGACTGGCGAAGTGATCCGGTGATTCCTTTTGCCGCAGAAAACGGCTGTCGATTTTTGCAGCCGGTAGCGGTATCAGGGCATGTCGACGTGGGTGTGCGCATCACTAAACTGGGCAACAGCAGCGTGCGCTATGAAGTCGCCATATTCATGCCGACACAGGACGCGCCCAGTGCCGAGGGCTTTTTTGTTCATGTGTTTGTCAACCGAAAGACCGGCCGGCCAACACCGCTGCCCGAACCGGTACGGTTGCATTTTGCCCAACAGATTGATGCGCTGAGCCGCGGCGAGTCGCGCCGGGTCGAGCATGCCCAGCTACTGCCGACAACGCTGTCGGCCAATGCGTAACTGAATGTAAACGAATATAACTGTATAACCAGTGTTAGGATTTTCCCAATTGAGGCCAAAGCCCGGATCTACCCAGCCATGACCCGCAAGCTGTTCATAAAAACATACGGTTGCCAGATGAACGATTACGACTCTGCTCGTATCGCTGATCTGATGGCCTCTTCACATAATATGGTGCTCACTGATCAGGCGGAGCAGGCAGACATGCTGTTGCTCAATACCTGCTCGGTTCGCGAAAAAGCGCAGGAGAAAGTTTTTTCCCAGTTGGGTCGTTGGCGCGAGTGGAAAAATGACCGCCCAGAACTCGTGATCGGGGTGGGTGGCTGTGTCGCCAGCCAGGAGGGTGAGCTCATACTGCGCCGGGCCCCCTATGTGGATCTGGTGTTTGGACCTCAGACTTACCACCGCCTGCCGGCAATGCTGGACGCGTTGACGCGTGAGCGCCGACCGCGGGTGGATATCAGTTTCCCCGAGATAGAAAAGTTCGATGCCCTGGTGCCACCGAGCAGTGACGGCCCGCGTGCCTTTGTCTCGATCATGGAAGGCTGTAGCAAGTACTGCACCTTCTGCGTGGTGCCCTATACCCGCGGTGAGGAATTCAGCAGACCCTTTGACGAGGTCATCACCGAGATTGTTGAACTCGCCGAACAGGGTGTTTGTGAGATTACCTTGTTGGGGCAGAACGTAAACGCCTACATTGGTGCCCGTCACGGTGGCGGGGTAGTGGATTTTGCCGAGCTGCTGGTATATGCCGCCGAAGTGGATGGTATCGAGCGTTTGCGCTACACCACCTCGCACCCGGTGGATTTTTCACAGGCCTTGATTGACGTCTACGCTGAGGTGCCACAACTGGTGAGTCACCTGCATCTTCCGGTGCAAAGTGGTTCGGATCGGATTCTGGAGGCCATGAAGCGTCGCTATCAGATTGCCGATTACGAGCACATCGTCGAGCGCCTGCGCGAGGTGCGGCCTGATCTCAGTTTGTCATCGGATTTCATTGTTGGTTTTCCGGGTGAGACCGAGGCCGATTTCAGTGCCACCCTGGCGTTGATTGAGCGGGTGGGTTTTGATCATTCTTTCAGTTTTATTTACAGCGCACGCCCCGGGACACCGGCAGCGGAGTTGGCTGATGCTGTGTCAGCAAAAGAAAAGCGCCAGCGCCTGGCGCGCTTGCAGGATCTGGTTTCCCGCCAGGCCGGGGCCATCAGTGCGGCCATGGTCGGCACCTGTCAGCGAATCCTGGTCGATGGTGTATCACGCAAAAACGCCGGGCACCTGAGCGGCCGTACCGAAAACAACCGGGTGGTCAATTTTGGCGCCGATGATGCCCGCATCGGACAGTTTGTTGATCTGCGTATTACCGAAGCTTTGCCCAACTCGCTGCGCGCTAAAGCCATAGCGGCCGGCGGCGCCAACTCTGCTATTATGACCTCTGTCTCCGTGGGAGTCGCAGCACCGGATTGAACGACCCAACCAGCCCTATTACCTTTCTTCTGGATCCCGAGGACAACGAGCGCCTCGCGGATCTTTGTGGTGAGCACGACACCTACCTCAAGCAGGTCGAAGCGGGGCTTCGGGTGCGCATATCACACCGTGGCCACCTTTTTTGTGTCGACGGNGGTGACCAGGATGTGCGCAATGCGCAGGATGTGTTGCTGGCCTTATATGCCGATACCGGCGTCTCCGGCACTTTGAGCCCAGACGGGGTACACATGGCGATAGCGAACATCCCGAACGATAAGCTCAAGGGTNGCCAGAGCCCAGACGACATCGTCATACGTGTGCGCAAGATCTTGATCCGCGGCAGGAGNCCCAGNCAGAAGCTTTACCTCAATAACATACTCAAACACGATATCAATTTTGGTGTTGGGCCCGCCGGTACCGGCAAGACATTTCTTGCGGTGGCCTGTGCGGTTCAGGCGCTGGCGGATGAGCAGGTCGAGCGCATCGTTCTGGTGCGCCCGGCAGTCGAGGCCGGCGAGCGGCTGGGCTTTTTACCCGGTGACATCGGGCAGAAGGTCGATCCTTATCTGCGACCCCTGTACGACGCGCTTTACGAGATGCTTGGGTTCGACCGGGTTGTCCGACTGATGGAGCGCAACGTCATCGAACTGGCGCCACTCGCCTACATGCGTGGGCGGACTTTGAGCGACGCTTTTGTCATATTGGATGAGGCGCAAAATACCACCGAGGCACAAATGAAGATGTTTCTCACACGCTTGGGCTTTGGTGCGCGCGCGGTGATCACCGGCGATCCTTCGCAGGTGGATTTGCCGAGCAGTACCCGCTCCGGGTTGGTCCACGCGGTGTCGTTATTGTCTGCCGTTGAGGGGATCAGCGTGACCCGATTTACACCCAGTGACGTGGTGCGCCATCCTCTGGTGCAGCGCGTGGTAGAGGCTTATGACGGTGAGGGTTGTCCGGCTGAGTGAACCCACAAACTGATGTACAACTGGCCAGTCGCTGTGAAAGCATGCCCTCACCCGATCAGATTCGCAACTGGACCGGTGCGGCTTTGCGCGCCCTGCAGTGCGATCAGTCCTGCCTGACGGTGCGTATGGTAGATGAGCCTGAAATGACCCAGCTCAATGAACGTTTTCGGGGCCGGCCGGGCCCGACTAACGTGTTGTCTTTTCCTTTTGAGACGCCGCCGGGGTTACCAGAGCCAACTTCACAGCTGGGAGATATCGTGGTTTGTGCACCATTGGCCGAGCGCGAAGCGGCGACCCAGACAAAAACTGTCGAGGCGCATTTTGCGCATCTGGTGGTTCATGGCGTGCTGCACTTGCGTGGGCACGATCACCAAGAAGAGCGCGAAGCACAAGAAATGGAAACACTCGAAAAAACGATCCTCGCCGGCCTGGGTTTTAGCGACCCCTACCAGGGGGCTTGAGTTTTTCATGCCTATTGAGATCAAACCATCTGGCGAAGCCGCTCGGGGCAACGTCTTGCAACGCCTTGGCCATCTGTTGCGCGGCATCCCTTTTACCCGTAGCCAGCTGTTCACCACGCTGCGTGAAGCCCGGCAGCGTAACCTGCTGGATGACGATACCCTGCAAATGATGCGCCGGGTGGTCGAAGTATCAGACCTGCAGGTTGAGCAGGTCATGGTATCGCGTGGGCAGATGGTGACTGTCGATTCCCGGCAGACTCTGGACGACGTGCTGCCGGTGATTACCGAATCCGCACATTCGCGTTTTCCGGTAACCGATGGCGACAAGGATGGCGTGATAGGCATTTTGCTGGCCAAGGATCTGCTGCACCAGCTGCAAAGCAACGGCGGGGATGCACTGCCATGGGCCACATTGCTGCGCCCCGCGGTTTTTATTCCCGAAAGCAAGCGTCTCAATGTACTGCTGCAGGAATTTCGTGACAGCCGTAACCATATGGCGATCGTAGTCGACGAATATGGCGGGGTGGTTGGCTTGATTACTATTGAGGATGTGCTTGAGCAGATCGTCGGTAATATTGAAGACGAGCACGATGTCGATGGCGCCGTTGGCATGGTGCTGCGCCGTGGCTCAGATTTTTGCGTCATCAAGGCGATGCTGCCGATCGAAAGTTTCAATCATCTATTCGGGCTCGATCTGGATCCGCTGGAATACGACACCATGGGTGGTCTGGTAACCGGGGCATTGGGCCATGTGCCGCGCCGCGGCGAGACCATCAAGGTGGAGGGCATTACGGCCGAGGTGTTAAGTGCCGATAGTCGTCGGCCGCGCCTGCTGCGTATTACCGACTTACCCTCTGGCGATTAAACCTGCCCACCCGCAACGGTGATGCGCTTGTCCGGTGTCCGGTTTCGATTCTCCTTGGCGCTGGTGGCCGGGGCGCTCTACCCGCTTAGCTTTGCGCCTTTGAATCTGGCGCCCCTGGCACCCTTGTCATTGGCTATTCTTTTTTTTGTGTGGCGCTGTGCGTCGGCGCGTGAGGCCGGGGTACTGGGCTTTGTTTTTGGCCTGGCAACCTTCGCGGTCGGCATCTCCTGGGTCTACGTCAGTTTGCACCAATACGGCAATATGCCCGCGCCGCTGGCGGCAGGGGCGGTAATAATTTTTGCCGGGCTGATGGCTGTCTACCCAGCGCTGGCCGGCTGGGGTCAGGCGTGTTTCAGGCCTTTGTCGCCGGCGATGCGCTGCATTACCGTCATGCCGGCATTGTGGGTGGCGGGCGAATGGCTGCGCGGCACACTGCTCAGCGGATTTCCCTGGCTGTACCTGGGTTACAGCCAGGTGGATACGCCGCTGGCATCACTGCTGCCACTGGTGGGCGCTCTTGGCGTTAGCCTGTGGGGCGCGCTTGCGGGCGGTGCATTGCTGCTGGTGGTGATGCAAAAAGGTCGCGAGCGTACCGGAGCACTGGCAGTGCTGGCAGTNCTGGCGATCGGGGTTGCACTGTCGCGTATCCCGGTGTTTGTGCANGCCGTTGGCGAGCCCATCGAGGTTGCCGTTATCCAGAACAACATATCACTTAAGGACAAGTGGCAAAGCGGCCAGGCCCATGTAATAGCCACGCGCTACTTTGAGGCCAGCCGTCCATTGTCGGGCGTGGATCTGATCGTCTGGCCAGAGGGGGCACTGCCGGCTTATCTGGATCAGATCTCGGCAGGTTTTCTAAATGCACTGCACCAGCACCCGTCCGACTTTCTCATCGGTCTGCTGGAGCGCTCTGATCGCGTTGCCGGGTCGGATTACTACAATGCAGCGCTGGGTATCGGTGAGCAGACTTCGCTCTATCGCAAGCACCAGCTGGTGCCTTTTGGCGAGTACCTGCCGCTCGCGCCCCTGCTGGGATGGCTACTGGATTACCTCAAGATCCCGATGTCTGATTTTTCAGCCGGCCCGGGCCAGCAAGCGCCACTGCCGCTTGCCGGCCAGCAGATCGGCGTCAGCATCTGCTATGAAGATGCCTTTTCTACCCGGATCAACACGGCGCTGCCCCATGCAACGATATTGGCAAATCTCAGCGAAGACGCGTGGTTTGGTGATTCTCTTGCGCCACATCAGCGTCTGCAGATGGCCCGTGCCCGGGCGCTTGAAACCGGACGCCCGATGATCCGCTCCAGCAATAACGGCTTGTCATCGCTGATTGGGCCTGATGGGGTGGTTAATGCATTGGCGCCGCAGTTCGAAACGGCTGTTGTGCGNGGCACGGTACAACCCATGACGGGGTTAACGCCGGCCGTGCGCTACGGCAACCTCCCGGCAGGGTTGGCTTGCCTTTTCCTGCTGGGCATTGGTCTTTGGCGACGCAAAG
>JGI26381J51731_1000373_pt1 | contig 25779 bp, 17 predicted proteins | sample SaaInlV_165m_DNA_3_FD_51731 | JGI IMG/M metagenome (IMG submission 51731) | reverse complement strand
TCACCCCGCAAACTTTGTATGTCATGCAGTTCATCGATAGTAAATGCATAAAGATTTTTAAAAATATCTTTAGTCGCATATCCTAAAAGNGAATCAAGATGAGATTGCCCCTGACTTTCAGTCGATTCCGTTCGNATCACAGGNCCATCTTTTTTATCTNCTCGCCTATCAACTGAAATTAACTGCCCTGATGCTAAAGTGCATTTCAAAACCCCACCCAAACNACCCCCGTTAACTGGTGTGTACTGATTGATCTTCTGGTTTTTCCCNGGAAAACCAAANAACATGCATCGTATAAATTCAAGCAANGTTGTCTTGCCAAATTCATTGGGNCCATAGATGANATTTAGACCCGATGACACGCCTTTCANTTTATTAGCAGAAAAAACNCCAAATCCGTCAATTTGTATTTCTCTAATTTCCATCTATTCCCCAACGATTAAAAGTTGTCTGTTTGCNTTGTTTTAATACGAATTTTATTTCAACAGTTTATCCAAGCATAATGACTTGGCTTGAANNAAAAAATCTTTCATTTCTTCGTCAGACAGGTCGTGTAAATACTTTTTACCTTGCCAAGTTTCGAATGCTGGCTTAAGNACCTCTTTCAAGTCTTCGAAAGATTCCNNCTTTCCCTCTATATCAAAGAGATTGACAAGGTCAGCAANAAAATCCTTTCCNTCTCGCAAAGACTCAACATCGTATATACCNGCGGTATCTAATTTCAAGTTCAGCCAAATCGAANGTGTTCTTCCTTGAAAATAAGTTCTAATTTCTCCTTGAAGTCCCTGTAGAGCGTCCCCNCTTTGTAACTCAGAATGAACCTGCGTCCTTCCTTTTAACGATAAATCAATAAACACATCTCTCTGTTTGGTTTGATCTGAAAAATATTCGCACTTTGACCGTACGGCATGTATCACTTCCTCTAGCGTGATCGTTCCTGAAAGGTCTACCTCACCTTGAATGTAACGAACTGCGTCAACAGGTATAAATTGAATTAATGGATCCGCATTTTCATTTAAGGTAATCAAGCAACAGCCCTTCTCGCCAGACTCTCTCATATGTCGTGCCTGGCTATTCCCGGAATATACTACGGCTGGATTGCTTTCACGTAATATGCGAAACCTATGAATATGACCTAAAGCCCAATAATCCATTTTCGCAGCAATTAGATCGTCCATAGAACAGGGGGCATAGTTGTCATGGCCGGACTGACTCCCAACATTCGAATGCAATAAACCAATAGCAAAACCTTCGCCATTATCTCGAGAAAAATTTTTAGCTAAATTTTCCGTCACATCACGTTTCGGGTAACTTATTCCATAAACATGTGCCTTAACTACTCCATTCCTTTCAACCGGGAGGCATTCCATCTGTGCACCAGAAAAGATGTGAACTCGTTCAGGCCACTCGAGTGAATTCGACCAACCATCAAGGGGGTCGTGATTTCCGTGAACAATGAAAGTATCAATCCCTTTATCAGAAAGCTTCTGCAACCCATGACGAAATTTGAGCTGGGCCTCCAAGCTTTTTTCAGCTCCGTCATATATGTCACCAGCAATCAAAACCGCTTCGACTTTTTCTTTCAATGCAAGTTCAACAATATTTTGAAATGCTTGGTAAGTTGATTTGCGGAGGGCCTCGACTAGCGAATTTTCCACAGAAGAAAATCCTTTGAAGGGGCTATCAATATGTAGGTCAGAACAATGAATGAATTTAAATGTCATCGTAACGTAGTTCAAAAAATGTAAAAATATCAATATAAGATCAAAGGCTTTAATTCAGACATTATATACGACGTCGCTTTTTTTTTCCTCAGATTCCTTAGATATTGATATGTTAATTTTTGAATGCTTTATCGCCATTCTTAAAAAACTACTTATAAATTCACTTAAAACTGACAGTACTAAAACTTATCCTATACGCTTAATGTTTTATAGCTAAAAATATCATAAATTATGGCCCTTCCAATGGAATACAGGCGGTTTGGTAAAACCGAAGAGAAAATTTCCGTGATCACTCTTGGAGGCATGAGATTTAAACATGGATGGACCCCTCCTAGAAACCACTTACCTAAAGATTCCATTGAACACTGTATTTCTACAACTCGTATGGCGTTAGACCTAGGAATCAATCATATTGAAACAGCCCACGGGTATATGAAAAGTGAACTCTTGTTTGGTCATGCCTTAAAGGAACTAGGTGTTCCGAGAAACCAGTTCAAGATGATGACAAAAGGAGCGCCGATGTCAGGCGATGAAACGCGAAGACTTGTAGAAGAGCAACTTGAGGCTCTTAAGTTAAATTATATCGATTTTTATGGATGGCATGGTATTAACAACAAAGAGCTTTTAAAAGTTTCCGCGGAAAAGAATGGTCCGGTAGAAACATTACATCGATTAAAAGATGAAGGATTGATACGCCATATTGGATTTTCAACACATGGTCCACTTAACATAATAATGGAAGCCATGAGAACCAACTTATTTAGTTTTATCAACCTTCATTACTATTATTTTTTTCAACGCAATCTTCCAGCTGTACAATTGGCAGAAAAAATGGATATGGGTGTTTTTATAATTTCACCCAACGAAAAAGGCGGGATGTTATTTAAGCCCTCCGAGAAAGTAAAAAATCTTTGCAAACCACTTACACCCATCGTATTTAATGGAAGATTCTGTTTATCTCACCCTGAAATCACCACTCTAAGCATGGGNATGCATGAACCAAAACATTTTTCTCAAAACCTAGCCATTTTGAGCGGGAAAAATTATTTGAATAGTGATTTATCTAAAGTTAAGGCTGAGATGGATGCTCCTTTGGCAAAAATCTCGGGGTTATGCACTCTATGTCATGAATGCTTACCTTGCCCTGAAAATATAAATATTCCGGAAATTCTACGGTTTAGGAATCTCACCGAAGGTTATGACATGTTGGACTACGGTCGTTTTCGCTATAACATGTTTGAAGGACAGGGGCACTGGTTCCCTGGCACATTTGCTTTCCATTGCACAGAATGTGGAGACTGTCTTCCCCGCTGTCCGGAGAGTTTGNATATCCCAAAACTACTAATGGGAACTCATAAAAAATTATTTAGCAAATCTAAATATTTNAAGCACAAACTATTGTTCTTTATCAAATCAATACTTAAAGCTCTGAAAATCTGGAAATTTATTTTTAATTAAGAACCNCCTAAATCCACATTAAACACAAACTACTCCAGAAAAAAACGACAATCAAATACTTTGTCGTTTTAGCTAGCACTAATCTCTTCTTCTCTTTGATACTGTAAACATTGGTTTAACAGAGACTCAGCATTACGGTAAGTATCGTCCTTCTTTATTACTTGCTGCAGATAAGGAATTGCTTTTTGACACCGCAGAGTTTTTGCGAATACCTCCCCAAGAACATACTGCAGATTTATTTCATCTGGATCAACCATGGCATATCGGTTGGCATAGTCCAGCACATCTCCAGGTTCTCCCCTTCCACGATACCCAAAAATAATATTTTTTAGTGCCTGTTTATTGAGAGAGTCTCTTTCTAAAACTTGGGTGGAATAATTCAACGCCTTTTTATACTCTTTTTTAATATTATAAAANGACGCTACCGCATTTAGCAGGCCAAGGTTTTCTGGGTCAGCGTCTAATTGAGCGTGTAAATCAGCCAATGCGATTTCCCGCATAACAGAACCAAACTTGGCACGGTTGTGCTGGATAGATGTTTTAAAAAACACCTTAGCCTCTTCTCGTCTTTCCAATTCCATCAAGTTATAACCTGCGTACAGATTGGCATATGAATGCGCCGTGTCTTTGGCGAGTATTATTTTCATAATTCCAAAACTTTTCTCGTACTCGCCAACCTGATAATAAGCATGACCTAAATTTAGCAAAGCTTCTAAGTTGGAAGGATTGGANCTTACTTCCTCCATCAAAGTGGACACCTGCCTTGAACTTGCCTGCAAGTGGTATCGGACTAGATCACTTCCTCCTAACANCACCAANGATTCCAAAAGTAGCTCTCGGTTTCCGTACATGACCCCTCGTTGGTAAAGATCCATTCCTCTATAAATACTTTCAAGTTGTTTTTGCTCCTCGTAAGCAATGTTGGATATACGATTAATAACTTCTTTAAACGGAATTCTTGCAAACAAAAAGTCTTCGCGACCATAAACACCTATTACATCTCCTAGGTTAAGGTAGAATTCAACAATAGGCCTATTGTCAGTTATCATGGTGTGGTTTCTTGCTAAATGATTCATTTGATCTTCCACAAACCAGATATTACTGAGAAATGAAAAAGCATCTGGAACCTTAATTTCCTGCATAACACGGCTCACAACAGGATCTAAAAACCGCCCCTTTAATTTTTCAAAATCAATGTCAATGGGGCGATCTGACCCGATGATAAGAATTTCATTCGCAACCGGCATCCAGGCTATTGCGTGAGGAAACACCGAAAGAAAGGTTTTGAAGTGCATTAATACTTCTTGCTTCCCCTGGCTATGCAACGGAATCCATTGCGCCATAATCCCTCCTGGGTTGAGGTGCTTTTGGGCTACTTCATAATATTCTTCAGTGTAAAGATTTACAGTAAACGCGGTGCGTGGTGGAGGAGGTTCCGAGGTTATAACATCGTACATTTTTTTAGTCGTCAGTAAATGATTCCTCCCGTCCTGTAGGATAACTTTCACCTTCTCGTTTTTCAACACGTTGTAATTCTGTGATGAAAACACATTACCTGCCCTCATAACACTCCCAGACAAGTCCACACTATCGACGGCTTTTACTTTCGGATGAATAGCCGCAGCTCCTGCAGTTTGCCCAGTACCAAAACACACGACCAAAACATCTTCTGGATTGTCTACCAGCATTATAGGTAAATGTGCCAAAAGCTTCATATATCTCGAAGCAATAAAATTAACTGCAGACATGGAAACACCATTTGTGACCAACCGCTTTGCATCTGGATCCAAAGCACCATAATTATCCTTAAAAACGGCAACGGTATCAGTAAGCCCTTCCTCAAAATACAGCAATTTTCGAATGTCTTTTTGACCGGTACTATCTCGCATAAAAAATCGGTCAAGCAAATCTGAAGGGAAACCCATATTCACTACAAGAATTACCCCTGCCAAAACTACTGTCATCAATTTACGTAACGTTTTCGCAAAATAATCTCCCGTGCGAAACAAGTACATCATCATTAATAGGTTTAATGTGGCAACAAGAAGTAGGCTCTGTTGTACCCCTAACCTGGGTAATAGCAGAAAACCCGTAATAAGTGACCCTAAAATTGCTCCAAAAGTATTCGCTCCATAGATTTGGCCTGTTCCTGTCCCTACATGTTCGTGACCACCAGATATCATTTTTATTAAAATAGGAAAACTCATACCCAATGCGATCGTAGGCAGCAACATTAAGGCCGACGAATCCGCAAAATACCGACTAAATACCAAAATCGGCTTTTGCAAGTTGTAACTGTTCCATGGAGTTGAAAGTAGTAGCTCCATGTTATACAAGGAACCAATCACGTAGAGCCCAATGCCTGCCTGAAGAAATATCAATACCGTTCTTAAATTTAGGTTCGATCGAAATACAGCCACAGCTAAAAAGCTTCCCAGAGTGATTCCTATGAGAAATACACCCAGCATCATGCTGAAAGAATAAACTGTGCTGGAGGTACTGAAAATCAGCAACCTTGTCCATAAAACCTCATAAGCCAAGGCAGTAAAACCGCATATAAAACTTACTATCATCCATATATTTTGCTTCTGTCCCCATGCTAACGTAGGCATGGTAAAATGCGGGAAGTACAACCCCTGCTCAGTTTTTCCTACCTCCTGATAAATTCGAATTGCGCTAACACCAACAAAAAGATTCAGGAGCGCCGCACCCAGTACTGTTTGCAAGACTCCAAAGTTAGCAATTAGAAAAAAACCAGCTAGTAAACAACCAAATGCTGCGCCAAGGGTATTGATACCGTAGATGACCCCCAGTCGACTATCTAGTGTGGTTTTACATGTAATGTAGTATTTACTGATTATCGGTAAAGTCGCGCCCATCAAAAATGCAGGCACAGACATCAAAACAAAAGCCAACAAACACTTAACCACGTTTTGAATAGCCCAAAAGTCTGGAATAAAAAAACTCAACCACGAATAAACAGTTGAAAACTTGAAAAGGATGAGAGAAATAATAGAACACAAAAAAAACAACAGGATCTCAATCCATCCATAGACTAAGAGCAAAGAAGATGTTCCCAAATCTTCCGACAAATCCTTATCCGACTTATTGCCATCTAAATATATCTTTTCACCATAAGAGTGATCAATTGCATGACCAGAAAAATAACTACCCAGACCCAGTCCAGTCATAAATGCAGCCAAAACAATGGACACCGAATATACAGTGTGTCCAAATGCGAGCGTAAGCATGCGAGTCCAAACAACCTCATAAATCAACGCAGTGATTCCAGAGAATAGGAACAAAATATAAACTATTGAGGAACGTGCCATTTTTATGTGTGGTTATCTCTTAAGGCAAACTGGCCAAGAAAATACCCAAAATAATTGACATTCAAATCTGCTTCAAGTAATTTTGAAGCATAAATATACTTTGAATTTAATAAAATAATATAACAGATATATCCACCTGCGGATTGACGTTATGAACGAAAAGGTACCATCTACAGAAATCATAGACCACCCCTATGCTCGTGAAAATAATGTCGAGTGGAGTACTGAGGCATGGGAGAGGGTAAAACATGCCCCAGAATTTGTGCGCCCGGGTATCCGCAAACTGATGGTTCAGCGCTGCGTTAAAAGGGGATATAAAGTAGTTACTTCCGACTTTTTAACTGAAATTAGAAATGAGTCGATGATGCTTGTATCCAAAAGGGTCAAAGGGTTTGGTTTTGAGGAACTGACCATGGACTCTTTTGAAGTAGCAAAGGAAAAAATGCGGCAAAGCCCTCGGAAAGTTGAAGTAATTGAAGAGATTGAAGATTTTTTAGCAATGCGAACAGAAAAAAAAGATGACATTGTTGAGAAATTTAAAAACTATATGGACGTTGCCCCCTCCAGCGGGATGCCCTGGAACAAAGAAGCCATGACCAAGATGGAAAAGGTTCCTCCATTTGTACTGGGCATGGCCAAACAAACGATCGAGGCACGCGCCAGAGAACGCGGCGACAAGATGGTCACCCCAGATATTATTGAAGAAGTTTTCACAAATATTATGCCAGCCTCAGCCAAACAGGCTATGGGTATGGAGGTAACTGAGGAGGACTTAAAAAAAGAACAAACCGAGTCCGATGTTCCTCCGGATTTACCAACCTTCGAACTTAAATGGCAGGACGATGCGATTCAGAAAGTCATGCGAATCCCGATTTCGTTTATTAGAGATATGGCCATCAAACGTATCGAACAGGAGGTCAGTAAAGAGGGCGCAGACAAGGAAGTTACGATGGAGCTATTTGAAAAATATCGATTCAGTTTTTAACCGAAAGGGGAATTATGGACTTTACAGTAGATTGGATATTTCCAGTTGGACTAGGTATTTTGGGTACTCTGCTCACCATCTTCAATTGGAATCTCAAAACCGCACCGGTAAAAATCAAAAAACCAAAATCTCGCCGAAAGTAGTTTTCTTCTATTTTATATTCCAGTCGGATAGTCTATGAACTCGGTCTCGATTCCGAATTGTTCTTCAAGGTGTTTCCCTACAGCCTTAACTCCTCCGGTTTCTGTCGCATAATGGCCAGCTAAAATTAGTACACATTCATTTTCTATGGCTTCGTGGTAATGGTGATTAGAACCCTCTCCCGTGAGGTAAGCATCAAGACCAACCTCAGCAGCCTGACTTAAAATATCTGCCGCCCCGCCAGAAACAATTCCAAGAGTCTGGACCTCTCCTGATCCTATCACTTTAACAGGTGACCCTAGTTTGCCTTCTAGTTTCGCGCCCAGTTCTTCTGATGATAGTGATTTCAATCGGCCTTTGAATCCAATTTTTTGCCCCTCATATTCTCCAAAAGGTTCAAGTTCATTAATCTCTAACTGATCTGCCAACACCTTGTTGTTTCCTAATACCGGATGCATGTCTAATGGGAGGTGCGCTGAATATAAACCAATATTTTCACATATCATGGTAGAAATTTTATCGTAAAAATTCCCACGAATCGGTTTTACCCCACCCCAAAGCATTCCGTGGTGAACAAACATCATGTTACACTCTGCCGCAACAGCTTTTTCAATTGTCGCCATGCACAAATCTACAGCTAGTCCGACTTTTTTGATATCGCCGGTGTTCTGTACTTGCAGCCCATTCATAGCATTAGAAGAATCCTTGATCTCTTTAATATCAAGTAAGTTGTCTAGATAATGACTAAGTTGTAAAATGTCCATAAAAAAAGTATAAACGAGCAAAAAATAATTAACAAAATATTCTAACACCCTTTCCCTATTCACAANCACTAAGGGTCGAACGGGCACTCTTTAATAAGTGAATACTACAGTAGAATGACTCAGTTCATCTTCAAAAGTATAGGCCAACGTATTGTCCTTCTATTTTTCATTTCAATCATTTCTCATGCGATCGTCCACTTAGCGCCGGGAGAACCCAGTTTGGTTGATCCCTCCAACCCTAGAATGAAAGCTGAGGATATCCAACGAATACGTACGGCCTTTCATTTAGATGAACCACTTTATGCCCAATATATTTACTGGATGAAAGATTTGTTTACCGCCGAACTCAAATCTTTCAAAGACAATCAGCCCGTTCTAAAAAAAATATGGGACCGTTTTCTTAATTCGCTCCCNTTGTTNATTGTCGGNATACTTATCACCTGGTTTCTAGCTTTTCCCGTTGGNATTCAGGCAGCGCTCCGTCGCGGATCGGTATTTGATAAGGTGGGGACGTTTCTATCTTATGCATTAATTTCAATNCCNGGTTTTTTTCTTTCCTATATTTGTATTATTTTTATGGTTAAAACATTTAACGTTCCCGTAATTGGCATGCGAACGTTTGGCCTTGAAAATGCGGGCCTGATGTTACGCTCTATGGATCGTGTATGGCATTGGACCCTACCAGCTTTTATGTCAGCAGTCGCAGGGGTAGCTATTCTCTCCCGCTATGTACGATCTCAAATGTTAGAAGTCATTAATCAAGATTATATTCGTACCGCTCGAGCCAAGGGGCTATCGGAAAATACTGTCATTTACCGGCACGGACTTCGGAATGCCTTACTTCCATTTATTACTATGTTTGGCTTGACCATTCCAGGTCTAATCGGTGGTTCTGTCATATTTGAAACTATCTTCGCATGGCCGGGGATGGGTCGACTAGGTTTCGAGGCAATTCTTGCTAGAGATTTTCCGGTAATACTCACACTCAATTTTATTTCAGCTGTGCTAGTACTCATAGGCACTTTTGTGTCAGATATTCTTTACGCAGTAGTAGACCCACGTATCAAATTTTAAGGANCCTAGGGTGGACGAAACAGAAGACACGCTAAATATAGAAGGGCTAAAACCGTCAGTCAGCCTGTTCGAAGAACGATGGAATATTTTCAAACTAAATCGCCTTGCCTATTTTAGTTTTACCTTTTTAATCTTTCTTTTTGCGCTCGCCCTTATAGGAAAAGTGCTGACTCGTTGGATCGTTGTGTTTGACCCGCAATTAGTAAGACTGCCAGAAAAGTTTCTTCCTCCCTTAACTCCCTTTACCAGTGAAATTCTTTCCGCTGAGTACGCCCCTAAGTTCAATATATATTTTTTGGGAACTGATGAACTTGGCCGCGATATATTCGCACGCATGTTAGAGGGAACTTCTATTTCATTAACGGTAGGTTTTGTCGCTGTGAGTATTTCTATTTTTCTTGGGATATTTTTTGGGGGAATCGCGGGGTTTTACGGCAGACTAAAGATTGGGTTTATCACCATNGATACAATGATCATGCGTTTTGTAGATATCATGTTATGTTTNCCTACTTTTTTTTTAATTCTTACCGTGGTGGCTTTATTACCTCCAAGCATATACAACATCATGATTGTGATAGGGCTAACTAGTTGGATGGGTACAGCCAGGTTTGTCCGCGCTGAATTTCTAGCACTGAGGGAATTAGACTACGTTGCTGCAGCTCGCAGTCAGGCTATTCCAGAATGGAGAATTATATTTATACACATGGTTCCAAATGCTATCGCCCCAGTTTTGGTTTCAGCTACTATTGGTGTCGCAACCGCTATCCTNACTGAATCCAGCCTTAGTTTTCTCGGGTTCGGAGTTCAACCCCCAGACGCCACATGGGGNAACATTCTTGCCGACGGGAAACAATTTATTTTTGATGCCCCGTGGATTACTTTTATTCCAGGATTCAGTATTTTAGCTGTGGTGCTCGCTTTCAACCTTTGCGGCGAAGGACTACGTGAAGCATTTAATCCTAGGCTCAAAGAAGGAATATGATTTTTCTCTAAGCAAAGTAAACATGATTTACCTGCAAAACCTACACAAGCAATTTGGTTCTAAAATAATCCTTAAAAATATTAATTTCCACCTACGCCCTGGCGAGCGCGTGGGACTGGTCGGGGAAAATGGAACCGGGAAAACTACTTTGTTTCGCATCATGATGAACACAGAGTCATCTGATTCCGGAAAAATTGTTTTTCGAAAAGGTGCCCAAGCAGCCACACTCGAACAAGAACTCAATGCTTATAGCGGTTCCGTTTTAGAACGCGTAATCTCAGGAAACCATTCTTTACAAGTTATTCGTCGAAAAATGGACGATTTGGAAAAGAAAATGTGTTCCAAACCAACTTCTGAGGCAGCAACATCGCATTATGGAAAACTACAGCATCAGTTTGAACAGCTAAATGGCTACGACCTCGAACCAAGGGCGTGCGCTATTCTTTCAGGGCTTGGGTTTAGCAATGATAAGCTCAAAAAACCTCTCAATGAGTTTTCTGGTGGATGGCGTATGCGAGTTGAAATGGCGCGACTCCTTTTACAAAATCCGGATATTCTTTTACTTGATGAACCGACTAACCATTTCGATTTAAAATCAGTCGAATGGCTTGAAGGATTTCTAAAAAAATACGACGGTAGTCTGCTGCTTATCTCCCATGATCGGCGATTCCTTAATAATCTCGTCACAAGAATTGTTGAGCTTGATCGAGGCGTCTTAACGTCCTATTCAGGTGACTACAATGATTTTGAGCGCTTAAAAAAAGAACGCGAAGCCCAACTCGTATCAGAATCAATGAATCAACAAAAGCGCATCAGCGAAATCGAGCGCTTCATAGAACGCTTTCGTGCCAAGAATACGAAAGCTACTCAAGTTCAGAGTCGAATCAAAATGCTCAATAAAATGGAACGCATTGAGACTATGACAGACACAAAAACCGTAGGCTTTCGCTTTCCACAACCAGTTCGCACCGGTCGCATCTCTATGGAGTTGGAAAAAATCGAAAAAAGTTATGGAAATAATATCGTCTATCAAAATTTTTCAATCAGAATAGAACGGGGATGGAAGGTGGCTCTTGTAGGAGAAAATGGTGCTGGAAAATCTACACTCATAAAACTGCTCGCAGGGATCGTTCCTCATGACAGCGGTCAAATCCAACTCGGTCATAATGTCACGCGTTCCTACTATGCTCAACACCAAGCAGACACACTCGACCCCAAAAAAACCGTTTTGGAATCAATTGATGAATTGAGCCATAACCTCTTGCGCACCCAAATCCGCACGATTCTTGGATCATTTTTATTTTCTGGTGATGATGTAAACAAAAAGATTAGCGTCCTATCTGGTGGAGAACGTTCAAGGCTTTCCCTCGCTCGTATGCTAGCATCACCTTCATCGTTACTTCTTCTAGATGAACCAACCAACCACCTCGATATGCGTTCATGTGAAGTTCTCTCTGCTGCATTGGCTGACTACGAAGGAACCCTTTGTGTCATTTCTCATGATAGATTTTTTCTTGACGGTTTTGTTAACAGAGTTTGGGAAATCAAACAAGGTTCTGTGAGCGAATATATTGGTAATTATAGTGACTATGAAAACTCAAAATCTCAGGAACGAGAAATTGAATTATCAAACCAGACAATATCTACCAGAAAACCATCTATATCTCCTCCCCAGCAGTCGCATGGTCGCAAACGTATTGAAGCAGAAAACAGAAACATCAAACACCAGACATTGAAACCCTTACGATCCAATCTTAAAAAACTTGAAACTCGGCTAGAAACAGTGCTGACATTAAAAACAATTATAGAAAACAAACTGGCCAACTCGAGTATTTATGAACCAAAGAATAAAGATCAACTTTTAGAAACGCTTAATCAGCAAATAGAGCTGACTAATGAAGAAAAATCTCTCACTGAAGAGTGGGATAAACTTTCATCTCAAATTGAAAGTTATAATAAAAGCAGTATTCTAAAAAATTAAGCCAATGATGGTAACTATTTTTTCTAGCCTAGTTTTGATATTTTTTATTTTACTTGCCGGCATGGCCATTATTCCAGTGTTTTTTGGCGCACCATGGCATCCGTTGTCTGACAAAAACATTAATAGAATTATAAAGTTTGCTGATCTTAACCCCGGAGAAAATTTTTACGACCTTGGGTCGGGGGATGGCAGGGTTTTAATAGCAGCATCGAAAAAGATTTATTCACGGTGTTGGTGTGGAGATTGACCCAATAAAAGTCTGGCTTTCCAGATATTTTGTAATAACAAAAAAACTTACTGACAAGGTCTGCATTCATCGTGGCAATATGTTTAATTTTGATGTGAGCGAAGCTGATGTCCTATACCTCTATCTTACTCATCAGGCCCTAGACCGTTTGTTCCCAGAAATTTTAGAACAAATGAAACCTTCCGCGCGGATCATTTGCTATCGATTCTGCATTCGCAATCTGGAACCAACTAAAGTTAACAATGATAAAAACCTGTTTCTATACAACTTAAACAAAGGGAGGACAGTGAATGAATATTCTTAATAAAATTTTTAAATAAAAACTTAACTAAAATGTTTTACTTTGTTACGACTAGATCACTCCAGACGTAAGCTTTTCTCCCACCTAAGTCAACCAAAAGCCAAGGTTTTCCGTTAAAATTAACTTTTGTCCTGCGAATCAAGACCAAGCGGTCACCTTTGTTTAATTGACCTACCTCAGGAAATTTCGGACCCGGACCGTTTTTTAGTGAAACCCCATCAATTTTAGCAATTACTGATCTAGTATTAGTAAATGGTACAGGAGAGGCTGGAAGTATGGGCTTCTTAACTACGGGGGACGTGGGCTGTTTTAAGGTTGGAGGAGTGAGGTTAGATGCCAATATATTTTCTGGTTCTAACGGTCTGGTCGTAGGCGCCACCTTATTACCTTGGATAATCTCGTTTAGAGATTCGACCTCTGGGATCGCTGGGTCTTGTGGCGCTACCACCTTCGGTTCAATTGGATCAACCATACTTAGTTTCTCTTTCGTGACTTGAGAGACTGGGACGTCCTTACTCCCTACCCCTTCATCAAAATGAATAAAAATTGGATTGGACACCAAATAATTTTCGGGATCTGCTTCCACTTTAAGCCGATAAAAAACTGGGCCGTCATTTTTATCAAAATTCACATCACGCCAAGTCAATTCATATGGAAGTGCTATCGTTTCCTTTTTTACTTCCAGACCGTTACGGATGACTGACAAACGAACCGTTTTTTCTGTTCCATTTGTCATCCGAACCTTGATTTTCAACTCAGGGAAATCATTAGATACTAGTTCTTCACCCATGTTAGCTTGACGGCCTGACAGAGCATCACTTACCGTAAAATCATCTAATGAAATTCTTTCATCTCCTGTCTGGCGCACTGCATACATACGTCCGCTGGCCATAGCATCAAGGACATCGTTACGAGATTTTTGGCGAACGAGGAATATGGTTCGAACTTCACCAAACTTGGTTCTTCCGTCCTCACACAAATAATTGTTTCCACCATAACCCCAAGCTGGTTTTTCTCGCTGACCTTGAATATATTCACCCAACACATTATCCCATTCGTTCCCAGGTTCAATTTGCATAACTGGAAAATCGGTGATGGACTGAAAACCAGTGTAATCAGAAGTTAACATTAAGTCTTTCGGGTAGGGATCGGTCTTGTAAGTAATCCGTCCTTTTTGTTTTATTGCATTAGGAGCTTCCATGTGGTTCCAAAAAACCAACCCGCCGTTACTATTCACATAATTAATTAATTCTTGATAGGGTTGAATACCCAAGTCCCCTTTATACTGACTAAATGGAGAGCTTCTAAACGGCATATTATTGAGAACAAGGAGAAACATGATTCCTGCAATCAACCTGGTAAACTTCTTCTTATATCCTTTCAAAAAAGCCACGAGGAACAGTAAAAAAAAGACAACGCACCCTACAAAGTACTGCTGATAATGTATTAAGTACCGCTTCGAAAAATTACTATCCAAAATAGGCAGTTGCTCATAAAGTTTCGGTGTATCAAGCCCAACTACAAAGAGGTGCTTGTCCAGATTATTAGCAACAAGGTTGTCTGTAAAAACATTCCCCGTCCAATAGTAAAACGGAGCAACCTCCGCACCAGAAATAAGAAGGGTCTCTTCAAACTGCTTGTCGTTATCATTGATTTCTGAAATATAAGCCGGCGCACCTACGGTAAGAATTGACGAGCTCTCATTTCGCTTCCTAATGATACGCTCTAGGGGCACTATCCCGTATTCCAATGCGTCACGAGCTTGATCACCAAAAATCACCACATCGATTCCCTTTAAACGGGCCTGTTTGGCTACTTCCTGGAGCGTAGAGCACCCACGACTAAAGCGAGTTTTTACATCGGCAACCCCATCTAATTGTATAAAACCAGCAAAAACAATATCCACTGATGCCAGCAGAATAACTATTACTCCGACTAAAGTAAAAAGCACCTGAAAGCGATACGGTTCTTTTGTGAAATAATAATTCACTCTATATTTTTTCATCTTTAAATTATTCTTAAGAAATTCATTGACCATCAGACCAACTCGCAGGACATGTTATCATTTTTAAAGGCAGCTACCTAGAGGGGTAGTCAAATACGCCAACCAAGTATTAGCAAGTCTTTACTCTCGTCACCATTCATTTCGTTTTTGTTTGCCCACCAGTCACATAACCCCCATTTTTTGATTTATTTTTTAGATATATGGTACGATATTGCTGATGCTGTATTTCATAACAACTCCTTCCGCTCCGCGAGACCCAAAAGCTGATCAAGCAAATAAAAGACTTGATTATCAATCTATAGGCTCAGCGTTCAGGAAAAACCTTCGATGATAAAAAAAATTTTAGTCGCAGACAACAGTATCACTATCCAAAAGATCGTGACCATGGCCTTTGAACATGAAGATGTTGTTGTTGAGGGTGTTAGTAAAGGGAAAGATGCACTCGATAAAATGAAAACTTTTAAACCAGACATTGTTTTAGCGGGTATTGACATGCAAGATTTGACAGGGTTTGAATTGTCTAAAAAAATTAAAAATGATCCAACATTTCACTCCACAAAAGTACTTCTTTTAGCTGGTGACTTCGAATCATTCAATATAAATTTATTCGATAGTTCCGGCGCCGATGACCACATTTCAAAACCTTTTAAATCAGAAGATATTATAAAAAAAGTTAAGGATTTACTTTCAGAAAAATCGCCTGACTCCAGCATTGAAACTATCAACCTAACTCCAATTGATTTAGACGTGTCTGTTGAATCTACTGAAACAACTATTGAACTTTCTACAGAAGACATGGTCGAAGAAGAGGTTTCTACTATCAATCTTTCTTCGACAAACCTTGAAGAACCAGTAAATTCTAATCCTGTAGAAGAGGTGAAACAAAAACAAGTTGACGAAGATACGCTCGATGCAATGATCAAGGATGTCGATGTCTTAAAAAAATCAACCGAACCTTCAGATATTGATTATGACGAATTGAGCGAAGAAGTTGCCCCTACGCACGAAGATGCCGTAGGAGATGAGTTGGATATGGCTTTCCGGGAGATAATAAGTTGTGGCTCTCCAAAAGAACCAGATAATGTTTCAAGCGTTAAACTCGAACTGGTTAGTAGACCCTCCTCCAAAGAGAGTATTATCCCCGAACCGGAAGATTTGTTGGGTGAAATAACTTCCTCCGCGGTGAAAGGGGCAAAAAGGCTAGCTCTCCCGAGTTCGACGGACAAAGCCAAACATCCCCTAGAAGGTATGATTCATTCTTCTATAGAAAGAGAACTTTCCGAACTGTCAAATAGCATCACGCAATCTGTACGAGAAATAGTTCATGAAATAACCCCAAAAATTGTTAGAGAAATTGTTAAAGAAGAAATCGACAAGATCAAAAATTCATGAGAAACATAAGTCGTTTCTCCGGTTCAATCTATTTCTCAAAATAAAACGTTTTTACTTTTTTATGTATATGCGTGGTAATACATCTACGCATATTTTTTTATTCCAAATCTTCTCAGAGTTAAATTCTACAGAAAAATCTTTCCCTTAATTATAAAGAAACTGGCTTCATAAAAATTTTATGGATCAATTAGAAAAAATTTACAGCCCAAAAGAAGTTGAGGAACGCTGGGGAAAATACTGGGATGAAAACCGATTGTTTCATGGTGATGAAACGTCAACTAAAAAACCATTTTCAATAGTAATTCCGCCCCCAAATGTCACCGGGTCCCTACACATGGGGCATGCCTTCAACAACACACTCCAAGATGTTCTTGCCCGCTGGAAACGTATGTTGGGGTTTGAAGTTCTATGGCAACCGGGAACCGATCATGCTGGCATCGCCACTCAAAATGTCGTTGAGCGTCAATTACACGCGAAGGGAATTAATCGCCAAGAAATAGGTCGCGAAGAATTTATCAAGCGTGTCTGGAAGTGGCGAGAAGAATCGGGAGGAACTATTAATCACCAGTTAAGTAAACTGGGGAGTTCTTTGGATTGGGAAAGAGACCGGTTTACTATGGATGAAGGTCTTTCAAAAGCAGTGCGAGAAGTTTTTGTCTCTCTTTATGAAGATGGGTTAATTTATAAGGGGGACTACATAATCAATTGGTGCCCTAGATGCACAACAGCACTCTCGGATCTGGAGGTGGAACACCAAGAGACCCAAGGGCACCTTTACAACATAAAATATCAATTCAAAAACAGTAAAAATTCATTAACTATAGCGACGACACGCCCTGAAACTTTGCTAGGTGATTCCGCTGTTGCAGTAAATCCCAAAGATGAGCGCTACCAAAGTATGATTGGTGAAACGCTCATCCTTCCTCTCCTTGGAAGAGAGCTCCCACTGATTGGAGACAATTATGTTGACTCCTCTTTCGGGTCGGGAGCACTAAAAGTAACCCCCGCGCATGACCCTAATGATTTTGAACTTGGGCGTCGCCATGATCTAGAGCTGATTAATGTTATGAACCCTGACGGTTCTATGAACGAAGCAGCTGGCCCACTCTACCAAGGGCTTGACCGTTTTACCTGCCGACAAAAATTAGTTGAAAATTTAAAAATACAAAATTTTTTGGAAAGTATCGAAGAGCATACGCACTCCGTAGGGCACTGTTATCGTTGTCATACAGTGGTGGAACCCTATGTGTCCACTCAATGGTTTGTTAAAACTAAACCTCTCGCCAAATCGGCGATCGAAGCCGTGAAAAGTGGCCGCATACATATAGTCCCTAAACTTTGGGAAAACACCTATTTTAACTGGATGGAAAATATACGCGACTGGTGTATTTCAAGACAAATCTGGTGGGGTCACCAGATTCCTGCATGGAACTGCCCAGCATGCAAGAAAATAACAGTTGCTCGAGAAACTCCAAAGGTGTGTTCTCACTGCGAAGAAGGTGACCTAATTCAGGAAGTCGATGTTCTTGATACTTGGTTTAGTTCTGCGCTTTGGCCGTTCTCAACATTAGGCTGGCCAGAACAAACTCAAACTCTGAACAAGTTTTACCCCACTTCAGTGCTTTGCACGGGATTTGACATTCTCTTTTTCTGGGTAGCAAGAATGATCATGATGGGGATTAGATTTATGGACAATATCCCCTTCCACAGTGTTTATATCCACGCGCTAATTCGCGACTCTGAAGGGCAGAAAATGAGCAAGACAAAAGGAAATGTAATCGACCCATTAACCATGATGGACAAGTATGGCACCGATGCTCTCCGCTTCACATTAGCAGCATTTGCCGCACAAGGTCGCGACATAAAACTTTCAGAAGAACGCATCGAGGGATACCGAAATTTTTGTAATAAATTATGGAATGCTTCTCGTTTTGTATTGATGAATCTAGATGGCTACGATGGAACCTACAAATTAATCCCTAATGAAGAACGTCCCGCATCACACCGTTGGATTCTAAGTCGCCTAAATGAAGCATGCCGCGAAGTTAACCATGCGCTTGAGGAATTTAAATTCAATGACGCGGCTTCTTCCATATACAAATTTATATGGAACGAATACTGTGACTGGTTTTTGGAATTATCCAAACCTCATTTGTATGGTGGAAACGACCGCAAAGAAACTCAAAATATACTTGTCTATGTACTGGGAAATTGCCTGCGCTTACTCCACCCATTTATGCCATTTATCACGGAAGAAATACACAGCAAACTGCCAGGAACAACCGGTAGCATGATGGAAGACACATTTCCGGAATACAAAGAAAATAATGTTGATTTAGAAGCAGAAAAAACATTTTCCACTGTCATTAATGTCATTGATTGCGTGCGTAATGTTCGCGGGGAAATGAATTTAAACCCTGGCCTCAACCTTGATCTTCTAATTAGGACCAGGCACGATCATGAGGTCACAACATTAAACAACAACACGCAATATATCAATAGTTTAGGACGGGCAAACCTTATCAAATCAGGCCCCACAGTAAAAAAACCAAGGGTATCCATCTCATCCGTTTGCGGTGAAATGGATATTTTCATTCCCCTCGAAGGAAAAATTAATTTTACAGAAGAAAAAAACCGAGTAGAAAAAGAGTTGAATAAAATTGAAAAAGATATCATAGTCTTAGTTAAGAAACTCTCCAATAAGAATTTTATCGATAAAGCACCCCCAGAGGTTATCGAGAAAGATTGTCAGAGAAAAAAAATCCTCTCTGAAAAGCAAGCGCGACTTAAGATGCACCTTGAAACTGTTAACATTGCGCTCTCTCAACAAATCTTAGATTAAGCTGGAAAACAACTAAAAGTTGTACGTTTTTTATGGAAGTCACGTCAAAACCTATTACACGAGAAGGCATTTCTGAAGAAGCAAAGTGGGATCTCACTGGTTTGTTTTTGCAAGAATCCTTGTGGAAGGAGGACTTTAAAAAATTAGAAGCAGACCTCGCGGGGTACGAATCTTTTAAGGGAACCCTTTCAAGTTCAGCGCAAGCCATTAAAGAATGTATTGAATTTGACATCGGCATATCTCGAAAGATAGAAAAGCTTTATACCTATGCCCACCTTCGGAACGACGAAGATAAAACCCACGCCATAAATCAAGGTAATTTTGAAAAAATGGTTCGTTTGCATACACTCGCGGCGCAAGCGAATAGCTATATTCCATCCGAACTCATGGCTATTGAAGAAGATCGGATGCACCAATTCTTACAGAGTAAGGAATTAAGTTTTTACAAACTACACTTAGAGAAAATACTACGATATAGGAAACACACCCTCTCTGAAAAAGAAGAAAAGCTTCTTGCCTCGTCTGCAGAAATCGCTAGAACTGCACGTGATGCCTTTGAAATGCTCGACAACGCGGATCTAAAACTTGGTGCCGTTATGGACGAAAACGGGAATGAAGTAGTTATTACGCAAGGAAACTTTCAAAGTATAATGCAAAGCCAAGACCGTAGAGTCCGTAAAGAAGCTTTTGAAGAGTTCTATAGCGCATATTCTGACCATCAATACACATTCGCATCTCTTCTTTCCAGTAATATCAAGAAAGATATTTTCTACGCACGTGAGAAAAATCATGCTTCAGTCAGAGAAAAAGCCATGTTTAGCGAAAATATTCCCGTTGAGGTCTACGACAACCTCATTGCATCGGTTCACGAAAACATGGCACCTCTACACAAATATTTTTCCTTAAGGAAAAAGATCCTTAAACTTGATCAAATTCATATCTATGATATGAACGTACCGTTGGTAAAAAGTATTCATTGGCATGTCGGGTACAACGATTCAGTAAAAAAAATTCTCAACTCCCTCCAACCCCTAGGGTCTGACTACACAAAAGTCCTAAGAAAAGGGCTTACTCAGGACCGTTGGGTAGACCGTTATGAGTCAAAAGGCAAACGAAGTGGAGCCTACTCGTCAGGATGTTATGATTCAAATCCTTTTATCCTGATGAATTATCAAGAAGATAATATAAACAGTATGTACACCCTAGCCCATGAAGCAGGACATTCCATGCACTCGTTTCTCTCACGAAAAACACAACCCTACCTTTACGCAGATTACACCATCTTCGTCGCTGAAGTGGCATCTACATTCAACGAAGCCCTTCTTACAAAATATCTTTTTTCACAGGACATTGATAAAAGTATGAAGATTTATCTCACTTGCAGAGAAATAGATAATTTGCGAGGGACTCTCTACAGACAAACCATGTTCGCTGAATTCGAACACCTAGTTTATGCCTCAGCAGAAAAAAACCAACCCATGACTCTGGATGCCTTTAAGGATATTTACCAAAAACTACTTAAAGAATATTTTGGTGAAAATACTACTCTTGACGATTGCCTATCCTACGAATGTTTTAGAATTCCACATTTTTACTTTAGTTTTTATGTTTATAAATATGCTACTGGAATTTCGGCCGCCTATGCCTTAGTAGACATGGTTTCGGGGGGAGGGACAACTGAATTGAACGACTATTTAAATTTTCTAAAAGAAGGAGGGTCGAAGTACCCTATCGATCTCCTAAAAGGCGCAGGCGTGGACATGACTTCTCCAGAACCAGTTCGCACCGCTCTGAAAAAGTTTTCGACTCTAGTTGATCAGCTTGAGATTCTAACCAACTGACCATTTATCAATTTATATTTATTTAAAGGAATACAATGTTAAAAAAATCCGGGAGCCACCAACAACCTAATCGAGGTAATGGTCGAAAACGAGGTAATTCGAATGTATCCAAAAATGGTCAAAGCCATAGCAATGTAAATGGAAACCCAAATCGAAATACTAGGCATGGAAGAAAATCACACGAACCACATCTTTGGGCTTCGTCCGCTTCTTCATCCACAACATTGACCTCCCACCTCTCCATGGGCAACAGGCGAAACCAGGATGGGTCAGGAAAAAATATTGGAAATACGAATGCGCCAGAAAGGTCAAACGGAAAACCAAGAGTGCCGTCTAATCATAAAAAAAATGGGCGAACCCGAAATGGAGTTCAACAACACACCAATAAAAGGTACCCTAATAATAAATCTAATTTAGCTCACACAAAACAATCACCCAGTGGAGCACCAATCACCTCTAATGCTTCAACGCAAGGAGAAAAAATTGGTCATGATAAAATTCATAAATCTAAAACAAATACCATGGGTATAGATCCATTTGAACTATTTTGCGCTTACCATTTAGGGATCACTTCTCAGAATCAGTATCGCCCATCAAATATTAATGATGTTGCTAACCGTTTTAAAGTTGACGTTGGTACGACTCGGCAAATATTAAAAGAGTATGGAATGGACTCAGCATCTTTACTTGACCGAGACTTTGATATGGCCCTTGCACAACTTGACATTCAGGTTGCACCGGAAGGAATCAACCGTACAGAGTTAGGGAGAAGCATTTTCGAGGATTTCTTAGAATCGCCGATAAAAAAAAGGGACTGGAAAAAGATTTTAGATGACGACAAAAAAGAAAATGCAAAAACGTTTAGTCAACGATAGCTGTTAACTCACCATCAGTTAAAAACCTTAATTAAAATCTGTCGTTACATTCATACGCTTAAACTTTAATCCCTCGCGCACAATCCTATCCTGCAATCTTTTAGCCTGTCCGTTAGAACACTTTAAATCGTTCATCAAGATAGAAAATGCAAACCGTTCTCCATCAGCTGATTGAAAATAACCTGATAACGCGCTCACAGAATTCAATGTCCCTGTTTTTACTCGTGCACGCTCTGCACTGTTGTGTCCATTCATTCGTTTTAAAACATTGCCGTCCCTACCCATTACCCCTAAAGCAGAAATAAATTCTGGGTAAACCCCAAGATCCGCATACATATCCTGAAACACCGATACAATCTGATCTGGACTCAGTCGGTTTTGTCTCGACAAACCAGATCCATCTAAAATAGAAAATCCCTCCGGTTTATATTTTAGAGACTGCATATATTCATCCATCGCGCGTAAACCATTTAGAGTAGTGCCCGGAGAACCATAAATATCAGCACCAATAGTTTTTAAAATCTGTTCAGCAACAAAATTATTGCTAAACTTATTTAACCCTCTAAGAATCAGAGAAAGAGGCATTGAGGAATGGCTCAAGATTTCATAGGCACCTTCTGGAACAAAACCCACTCGAACCTTACCCGTTACCTCAACCCCTTCTTGGCGAAGATATTCCTTAAAAACACTTGCTGCGTAATACGCAGGTCTGGTTATATTCAAGTAGTATGTTTCTCGCGCATGATTTACTGATACAACCCCAGATATGGTGATTTCATTATGACCACCCCGATCAATACGATTAACTATCAATCGACTGCGTTTTGACTTTGAGACTGTTCTAGCCCGGTTGTCCACCCGTATAAACTCTATATTTGGGTCAACTACCACGACCGGCCTATCTCCTGGCTTTTCCCCAGGATTAATATGTACAGTAACGGTATTAAAATTGAACGATAAAGCCCCCAAAGGGGCGTTGTATGCCTCTACTCCTCCTTTTTTCCACGTCTTAACCCGCAGGTTGTTATCGAAAAACGAAGCATCCGCAATGATATCTCCATGAACCTTACGAAGAGGAATATTTTTCAACTCTTTTACCAAAAGCCACATCTGTTCACTCACAAGGTTTGGGTCACCAAACCCTTTGATAAAAATATCACCTCTTAGAGTTTCCCCGCCAACCGGCGTAGTGGCATACAAGCCAGTTTTGAATCTGTATTCCGGCCTCAATCGTTTCAAAGCCATAGCAGTTGTCAAAAGCTTTACATTCGAAGCTGGTGCAAACAAGCGATTGCTATTAACAGAGTACAAGGTTTTATTTCTTTCGAGAGAATGAATTTTTATTCCGAAGTTTTGTTTTCGCAAACAAGAGTTACCCAAAATAGTTTCCACAGTCTTGACAAAAACAGATTCGGCCGACTCTGGTTTCTGCGCATGAATTCTTTCTGGGAACAACCAAATAATAGAAAGAAAAGTAATTGTGAAAATTATTTTCATTTTGAGTATCGTCTTAACCATTAAAAAATACTAACGCCTAGTTTAGGAAAACTCAAATAGCACGCATCTTTAAACAAAAAATTTTTCTTCAGCCAAGTTAATACCAAATTAAAATATACGAAAATAATAGTTTCAAGTACTATATGTTGATAGTAACTAACCACCGAAACCAAAAGATAGAAGTTTAATTATATAACAATTCCTAATAACTAGACCTTACCATCTACTTTTCTGTAGATTTACTTGGACTCGGGTACTATAAAAAATGAGACCAAATTTTAACTCAAAGAAAAATCTAGACCATTTTTATTTCCAGCATGATACTGTTTGGAATTAATGTTGTCTCGCTGGAAAACCAATATCTTTTTTTATTGTTAACCCATTTTTTTAAATTACCCATGAAATACGATCTCTTAGGAATTGGAAACGCATTAGTCGACATTGAGGTCTGCGTTGACGACAAATTCATAAAACAAAACTCTCTAACCAAGGGCGGGATGACTCTCTTGAGTGCAGAAAAACAGAACAAAATTTTAAAAAAACTTCATGGCCTCTCAACAAAGATTTCATCGGGTGGATCTGCTGCCAATACAATCCATGGGCTAAGTGTCCTTGGTGGCAAAACGTACTATATCGGAAGGGTTGCTAATGATGTCTATGGAAAACACTACGTCGAGGATATGCGTTCTTGTGGTGTCTCATTTTTCAGGAGCTGGAAATAGCCTCAGTGAAACTGGAACCTGTGTCATTTTAGTTACCCCTGACAGTGAACGGACCATGCTCACGCACCTTGGAGCATCCTCTTTGTTGCACCCTGATAATGTTGATGAAACAGTTATAAAAAATTCTGGGATGGTTTATATCGAAGGATACCTTTGGACAGGAGAGGACACATGCAATGCTGCCGAAAAACTATGTAAAATCGCCAAAAAGAATAAAATTCCCGTTGCTTTTACCCTAAGTGATGCCTTTATTATTAATAGTTTTAAAAAACGACTCATCGACTTTATTCGACAAAATGTGGACATCCTGTTTTGTAATGATATAGAGGCCAAGGCTATGGCAGAAACTGAGGATACGCGTGAAGCATTTGATGATCTCAAAGGAATGGTCGAAACTATATTTGTTACCAGGGGTGAAAATGGGTCTTGGGCTTCCAACGCAACTGAAGAAAAAATTACAGTGAATGTATTCCCAACAAAGGCGGTCGATGCTACTGGAGCCGGTGATTTATTTGCAGCAGGAGCATTATATGGAATTATTAAAAATTACAGTTTGAAAGACTCGGCTATTATAGGGTCCTTCTGTGCATCCAAAGTAGTTTCCCATATGGGTGGGCGCATGCCTATTGGTTCGGAAGTTAACGCAGAAAAAATTATCCAAAAATATCAAAAGCTTTAAAAATGAGAGTTGTTAATCATTAATGATTATGGCGCTTTTTGCGTACGGTGATAGGCGATCCATATATCACAGTGTCCTTTAGTAAATGCTTCAAACCCCATCAAGCGTTGTTTCCAGTTCGGTTTTAAAATGCGGTAGCATTCCTCTGCCACCGCATCTAAGTATTCTCCAAACAAACGTTCCACATCCTTTGTTTTTGATTTGCTACGAACATCAAGAAATGACACCTTTTTAATAGCCTCAATACTAGCTTTTTTTGACGCGTAGTAATATTCAAGGACTTCTTTCATCTCCTCTTTCGAACCAGGCCGGTGGAGGTGACCAGCAATGTAGGTATTGAAGTCAAGCTTCAGCACCTTTTCAATTCCTTTCATTTGACTAAAAATATCTACAGTATAAGCAAAGTTCTTAAATGGGACCGACTTAGGTGTCACTGTGTCCACATACATCATAATCTTACGCGAAGGAATATAAACTATAGAGTTGCCTTTTCCATGCCCTTCTCCCATATACATTAACTCGATCGTGATGCCCCCTATTGAAAGACTATAGTTTGTCCCAAAATTAATATGTGGCAAAGGACGATTCTTATCCCTATATCTTTTGAGAGCTTTACCTGTTTCCACCTGAGCAACTATCTGCACCCCATCGTTTGCAAAAAGGTGTGCGTCCCCAATATGATCAATATGCGAATGAGAATAAATCATGAATCTAACCGGCTGACTGGTAATTTCTCTGATAGCTTTCTTGAGTAGTTTCCCTTTCCCTTTTATAGGATCGGTGATAACTACACCCTCTGAAGTAACAATAAATAAATTGTTGTACACTCCCGTCGAAAAAAAATAAACTTCTGAAGCAAGCTGTTTTATTAAGTAGCCTTTTTTTCCTATAGACGGGAGAGGCTCGTAATAACCATCCGGTTCAAAGTTATCAACAT
>JGI26381J51731_1000256_pt1 | contig 31869 bp, 46 predicted proteins | sample SaaInlV_165m_DNA_3_FD_51731 | JGI IMG/M metagenome (IMG submission 51731) | reverse complement strand
CCTCACTGATGGTGGACTGGTATGCCCCATTGGTTACAGGTGCCAAAGTGGCCCAAACTGATCGACAGCGTTACCAGCAGATCTGGAAAACCATATTCAAGGCATTACCACCCCCGGTCACCACCCTGGTGCTGCGCGATTTCCATGTAGATAACCTGATGCGGGTTCCAGGGGAATCACCCGAGGGGCAAATTGGCCTGCTGGATTTTCAGGATGCACGAATCGGGCCAATAGCCTATGACGTGGTCTCCTTGCTGGAAGATGCACGCCGCGATCTAAACCCCGAACTGGTTAACACGATGCGAAGACGTTATCTGAAGGTCATGTCGTTCGAGGATGCGGAAAACTTCAATGCCTGGTACCGGGTGCTGGGCGCACAACGCCACTGCAAAGTCGCCGGTATCTTCAGCCGGCTTGCCCTGCGCGATGATAAGCCCGCGTACCTTCGACACCTTCCCCGCGTCATCACCCTGCTGCAACAGCATCTTAGCGATCCACTACTGCTGCCCCTTACTCAATGGCTCGACGAAATCATTCCCCAGCGTCATGCACTTGAACCGATTGGGAAAATTCAAGACCTTCGAGAGCAACTGGGCATCACGCCGCCCCGGACCACCTGAGCCGGGTCAACCCAAAAAGGAGCAACTATGGATACGATCAGCTGGGCAGACTTTGCGCAGGTCGACCTTCGGGTGGGGACGATCATCTCGGCCGAAGTGTTCAAGGAGGCGCGCAAGCCCGCTTACATTCTGCACGTGGATTTCGGGCCAAAAATCGGCGTACGAAAATCCAGCGCCCAGATCACTGATTTGTACCAACCAGATAATCTGGTGGGTCAACAGGTGATCGGTGTGATTAATTTTGCGGAAAAACAGATCGGACCGATCCGCTCGCAGTGTCTTGTTACGGGTTTCCCCCAAGCGGATGGATCCGTGGTTTTAGTGCAACCGCAACAACCGGTTGCGAACGGTCTCAAGCTCGCCTGACGTCAGACGACAAGTTCGTCTATCTCCTGCGAAGACATCTTTGGGGCCAGCACCGCACGGGCATGGGCTTCGCCATGGGGAATAACCTGGCGGGCGTAGTACAGGCAGCTCAGCAACTTGGATCGATAAAACTCGTTGTCCCCATCACCAGTCTCAAGACAACGGTGTGCAGCCTCAGCGGCCCGCGCCATCTGCCAGCCGCCGGCAGCGATTCCCCAGAGCATCAGGTAACTGAACGAAGCTGCAAAAGGTGCTCTGGGATCGTTCGTAGCACGTTCGAGCAATGCCTCACTCGCCTCGCTCAATCTGTCTACCAACTCCGACACTGCATCGNTAATTTCTGCAACATCGGCACTGCTCGATCCACGAATCTGCGTGAGCTCAGCGCGCATCACGTTGATTACCTGTACAGCGGTTTCACCGCCGTCGCGCAGTAACTTACGTCCTACCAGGTCGGCCGCCTGGATNCCGGTAGTTCCCTCATATATCGTGGTAATCCGTGCGTCNCGGTAATGCTGGGCGGCCCCNGTTTCCTCNATAAAGCCCATCCCGCCATGCACCTGCAGGGCCAGAGCAGTAATCTCGTTGCCCACTTCGGAGCTCCACCCCTTGACGACCGGAATCAGCATATCGACCCAGCTTTGCCCACGGATGCGCTCAACAGGGTCGGGGTGGTGGCTCGCGCGATCGGCAGCGGCGGAGGTATATAGTGAAAGCGCCCGCATGGCCTCAATACGACTTCTCATATCGAGCAACATGCGTTGTACATCCGGGTGGCGAATAATAGGTGATCGCTCGCTACTGGCAGCCCCTACCGCTCGGCCCTGGACTCGCTCGCGAGCAAAGTTCAATGCCCTCTGGTAGGCCCGCTCGGCGATCCCGTAACCCTCGATACCCACCGCATGCCTGGCCCGATTCATCATAATGAACATGTACTCCAGGCCCCGATTTTCCTCGCCAACAAGATAACCCACTGCGCCACCTTGGTCGCCATAGGACAGCACTGCAGTAGGACTGCCATGGATGCCTAGCTTGTGCTCCAACGAAACGCAGTAGACATCGTTACGTGCACCTGGCTCACCCTTTTCGTTCAAAATGAACTTAGGCACAATGAACAGCGATATCCCTTTAACCCCTTCTGGAGCTTCAGGAGTGCGTGCCAATACCAAGTGAATGATGTTCGAACTGAGGTCATGCTCGCCGTAGGTAATAAAGATCTTCTGTCCGCTCAGCCGATAATCTCCGTCATCACCGGGCACTGCACGAGTGCGTACCGCTGCAAGATCTGACCCTGCCTGCGGTTCGGTCAGATTCATGGTGCCGGTCCATTCTCCAGACACCAGCCGCGGAAGGAACAGCGCCTTTTGCTCTTTAGTACCCTTAAGAAAAATGGCTTCGGCCGCAGTCTGCGATAGCATCGGGCAAAGACCAAAAGCCATATTTGCCGCATCCCACATCTCCTGTACCGCACAAGCGACCGTCTGTGGCAATCCTTGACCGCCATACTCAGGATCCAGAACCAGACCCGTCCAGCCTGCTTGGGTGAACTGGCGGTAGGCTTCTTTCCATCCCTTTACGGTTGTGACCTCACCATTAGTCACCGTTGGCCAGGTTTCATCCCCAGCTCTATTGAGCGGAGCGAGCACGTTTGACGCGAATTTCGCGGCCTCATCGAGCACTGCATCGACAAGGTCTGTAGTGGCGTCCTCACAGCCCGGCCAGGACGCAATCTCTTCAAGATTTGCCAGATGCTTAAGGGTAAAACGCAAATCTTTTAATGGGGCGGTATATTGAGACATACGGGATTCCTTTGTCAGCGAGAACTGTACAAAACTGGTCGAGCTTTCAGGGGAAATTATAGATTGACGTTTACGTAAACATCAATCCGTCCAACCCATAGCGTTAAAAAGTTGTCGCTATACCAAGAATTGCCTTTCCAACTGCTAAGTCCGGGCGCACCCATCAGCGCAATACTCCGGANACAAAGGACGACTTCTAGNTCAGCGGGTGGAAAATCGCGACCCATCAGTGACTTCCTGGANACCCTGCGAAAGACTGCCCANTGTCCTGGTTACCCAAACATTTCAGTTCGCGNACAAAGGTGCAGGTTAATTGGTCGCCAAGGAGTCCCTGATAACCTGGTTTCTGTCTGAAGATCAAGCATACCNCTTGGAGGGCTCACGTGTTTAGCTTATCTTTTAACAACAGGCCATTGCCGTCACAGGCAAAGACCAGCGGCCCCGTAGGATTCAAACTTGTCGCCCGATTCCCCGTCTAGCCGCAAAGGAATAGCCCTTTTCCACTACTGCCTTGGGTGTCGACACATCTCGCTGAGCATTGCTCCCATTTTGGAAGACTTGCTCTTCCCGCATGGGATCGGTTATTTTTTCGTTATGCCAAAGTATCCGAAGTTACGCGTTGNGNTTCCTGTGATCGACAGGACNGACTCCCGCCGGCGATTTTCGCCCAATGCTAGCGGCCCTGGTCGCCCTAAGATGTCGCTGCAATGGCGTGTCGGGGTCGCCACGCTTCTACTCGCCCTCAGCACTGGATTAACCGCCGCAGTTGCCGGTGAGCCTTTGGCGTGTAACGACGTGCGCGCCCGGTTCCAGATCAAGCAGAGTCAACTGAACACTCGCACTCTTAATTTTTTTTTATTCGATGCGGCAGACCGCGGCTGTATCAGCATTGCCAAAGAGCTGCTCTCCCGTGGAGCCTCGATCAAGGCGCGTGACCAGTTTGGAAATACAGCTGTTGCGCGGGCAGCCCGGCATGGGGAGAAACAATTCCTCGAGTTCCTGCTTGATCAGGGAGCCATAGTAGACCCGACCAACGTCCGCGGCAGTACTCCACTTCTTCAGGCTGTTATAGAGAATCGCCGCCGAACCATTATCTTCTCTTGCAGCACGGCGCTAATCCAAACGCAGTCAATAAGCGCAAAGTAACACCCTTAATCGCGGCTTCCTACAACGGTAACTTTCTAATTGTGAAATTATTGCTTGACGCTGGTGCAAGCATCGGCGGTGTCGATGCCACTGGCAAAGGCGCCTTGGTTTATGCGGCGGCGAAGGGGTTCAGCCGTATTGTTGGGGTTTTACTGGATGCTGGAGAATCGGTTGACTCGCGTTATGGCTACTCCTTGACTGCTTTAATGTGGGCGTCCGGGCACACCAATGAAGTGCCCCCGTCCGACGGCGCGAAAACGGTAAGTCTGTTACTGGCACGAGGCGCCGATCTAATCGCACATGATGATCGCGGTCGGACGGCGCTGATGATCGCTGGCCAGCGCGGTCACAAACACATTGTTGAACTTCTTCTGGCCCATGGAGCAGATCGGACCATGACTGACAATGAGGGCAAGACTGCCTGGGACCTTGCTACCGATCCGGAACTGAAAGAACTACTATTGTAGGTAGCATCTATTGTAGGCAGCATCTTTTACGGCCGAATGCCCATCCATCGCCTAAAATGACTCTCTACAGGTCAGCAAGATATTCTGCCATTGCCCGAATTTCTTCATCCGAATACGCTCCCAATAGCGCACTTTTCGCTGGCGAATTCAGCCGAACCTTATTTTTGAAATCCTGCATCGTTTTTTCCAGGTACTCCACCTGTTGCCCTGCCAGCCGAGGCACTCGGCTATCGCCTTCAAACCCACCCCGGTGGCATTGGACACATTGCCCGGATACCAGGGCTTTTTCACCTGCTGACACCTGATCTTCAGATGCGCTGAAGCCCATATTCGGCCAAACTGCCTCGGAAAACATCTGGGAGAGTACTTTCATGTCATCACGTGAGAGATCAGCAACCATCGCAGACATGATCGGGTTGGCGCGAAGGCCGGAGTTGTAGTCTTTTAGCTGCACATAGAGGTAGTAAAAGTGCTGCCCGTGAATGACGGGTATGGTAGGGCCCAAAGGGAAGCCCTGAGCGCCGTGACAGCCCATACAGGTCGCGGCGCTGACACCGGATTGCGCCACAGCCTGGGTAGAGAGCTGCATACCTAGCAGCATCAAAGCGACGGTTAAAATTTTTCTCGCCATAATCGANCNCCTAGAGAATCGTCGATGGACAAAAAAAGGGGCCGGCACTGGGCCGGCCCCTTTTACAGCGTAACCGACTATCGGCTTACCTTAATCGGGCAGCGCGAAAGCGATAATGTTGTTGCCGCGCTTGAAGTTCAATTGTACGTTACCGCCGGCCGCAACCACGATGTACTGCTTTCCATTCACGGTATAGGACGAGGGAGGTGCATTTACGCCAGCGCCTGCCTGGAATTTCCACAGCACTGAGCCAGTTTCCGAATCGTAGGCCTTGAACAGGCCGTTGCCTTCTCCGGCAAACACCACACCGCCAGCAGTTGCCATAATTCCACCAATCATTGGCTGCTGAGTCTTTACTTTCCAACGGATGTTACCCGTGTCGTAATCAACAGCCGTTACGTTGCCCCACTGCTCCTCGTCGGCAATGACTTTGAACGCGCCACCAAGCCACAACTTGCCTTCCGGATACGGTGAACTTTCCACGTGGTAAGTCATTGGCTGGTGCAGATTGATGGCATAAGTCAGACGCAGGTTTGGATCAACAGTCATAGGCGACCATTCGACCCCGCCATTCGCCCCAGGCAGCATCCGCTCCCCTTCGGCAGTCGGTAAGACCCACATATTCTCCTGCGGCACCATTGCCTCCGAGTGGCGGATCAGACTGCAGTCATCAGCCCGATGCACATAGACATGGCCGGTCTTGCCGCCGTGCAACACACCAGGCACGCTATTACCATCGTTATCCATGACATCAGTCAGAATTGTTGGGCTAACTGCATCAAGATCCCATACATCATGTGCGATGTACTGGAAGTGGCAAATATACTCACCAGTATCCAGATCCACGGCGATTAGAGAGTTCGTGTAGAGGTTATCCCCCGGTCTCAGAGAACCATCGAGGTCTGGCGAAGGGTTACCAGCTACGAAATACGCCCGATTGTTGACAAGATCGATNGATGGGTTCTGCCAGACACCACCGCCGAGCGTTTTGTACGGATCGCCCTGGGCCTTGAGATTATTCTTCTCTGCGTCGATGTCGCGCAGCATATCGCGACCGGTCGCGTCGTGGGTCGCCCAAACACCAACCGAGTTTTCCGGCGTTGTGTGAAAGTGCCACAACAGATCACCGGTCTTCCAGTCGTAGGCCTTGACGAAACCNCGGATACCATATTCACCACCGTTGGTGCCGATCAGAATCTTGCCATTAACCGCTGTCGGTGCCATCGTTTCGCTGTATCCCAGTTCGGGATCACCAACCTCGACATTCCACAGAAGTTTTCCGGTTTTGGCATCCAATGCCAATAACCTAGCGTCCAACGTACCCATGTAGACCATGTCGCCATACACCGCGACACCGCGGTTATTTGGCCCGCAGCAATACGTCGTAATCGGTCCCATCTTATGCTTGTAGTGCCAAATCTGTTCACCAGTCTCAGCATTCAATGCGTATACATGGTTAAACGATGTTGTGACATACATCACCCCATCGACAATGATCGGGCTGGTCTCCATCGATTCGACAACTTCGGTCTGAAAAATCCACGCTGGCCGCAAATTCCCCACATTAGACGCATTGATCTGGCGAGCAGGATAATATCGAGTCTGCTCGTAATTGCCGTTGGTGTGCAGGAAGTTGTTCCCATCTCCTGCCGCGCGGTTCAACATGTCCTGAGTTACGGTATGCATATCGCCATATAAAGTTCCGGATCCCGTCTCAGAACGGGCCATCATTGGCGCCATTGTCAGCAGTGCCAGAATGCTCAAAAACGAAGCACCGCGCAAATAGTTATTTGTCACTCTCATACTCTTAAAGCCCCCTTTTTCGGCTGTTGGCGATGCGCTAAATCTAAGGGCAAAGGCCCTTCCACGGTCGCCTGAATTCTTACCAAATTCTCTCATTGCCACCTTAGCGCAAACTGTCGTCCGGAGCAAGCAACGCCCCGCGATGGCTCGTATGAATCTGCGCCTTGAAATAAGTATATACCATATCAAAAATATGGATTTACGCAGTCGTATCTATCGCATACTTACGAGTGCTCCTGATGCAAAGCTAATACAGCAGTATCTAGTAGTGGCATCGATTAGTTGGGGGCAAAAACACTGGCGCCAAAACCGTTGGCTCCAATAATCTAATATACGCAGATGCACTCATCGAACGGAATCGAAGTCAGAAACCTTTCTTTTAGCTACTCTGGCAAACCCGCCCTCGCCGACGCCAGTTTCCAGGCCCGGGCCGGAAAGTTCACAGGGCTGCTTGGGCCCAACGGTGCAGGTAAATCTACGCTGCTATCCCTCCTGACAGGGCTCTTGGGGCGGGGCAGGGGCGAAATTTCCATCGACGGCATCGACATACACAAACACCCACGCCAGGCCTTGGGGCGGGTCGGGATCGTTTTCCAACAATCCGCGTTGGATCTAGACCTTACTCTCGAACAGAATATGGTTTACGGGGCGGCTCTGCGCGGCTGGTGGGGAAAGGACGCGCGCCGGAAAATAAATCAAGCACTTGAACTGATGAATATTACTGACCAGCGTCGCGACAAAGTACGCGAACTCAATGGTGGGCACCGTCGGCGCCTGGAGATCGCTCGAGCCCTGGTTCACCAGCCGGCGGTCCTGATTCTAGATGAACCCACCGTTGGGCTCGACATACGGACGCGCAATGAGCTCGTTACCCATGTACACCAACTGACCACTAGTGAGAACATTACGGTCCTGTGGGCATCTCATCTCGTTGACGAGATTCGCGAAACGGATGACCTGGTAGTACTGAACAAGGGACAGGTGTGCAGCGCTGGTCCAGTAACTCAACTATTGCAACAATATGCTTGCCCCACTGTGCTATCGCTGTTCGAACGCCTGACTTGCACCGACCAGAGTCTCGCTGACTAGCGCCGTGATAACGGATTCTCGACACCCTTATACAGTTGCGCTTGCAGCCATTATCTGGCGAGAGTCGCTTCGCTTTATTCACCAGCGGACTCGATTTATCGCAGCCCTGGTCCGGCCCCTGATCTGGCTTCTGGTATTCGCCGCTGGCTTTCGCAGCATCCTTGGTGTATCGATTACACCTCCCTATGAAACCTACATCACCTATGAAACCTACATCGTTCCCGGTCTGATCGCCATGATCCAGCTGTTCAATGGTATGCAGAGCTCGCTGGCACTGGTTTATGACCGGGAAATGGGCAGCATGCGCCTGCTGCTGACGAGCCCCCTGCCCCGCAGTTACCTGTTATTGGCTAAACTGACAGCTGGAACTATGATCTCAATATTTCAGGTATACGCTTTCCTGCTGATAGCCGAACTTACAGTAATCGACATTCCGGCCGCAGGGTGGTTTGCGCTGGCTCCAGCATTGATCGTGAGCGGACTGATGCTCGGGGCTATTGGCCTGGCCTTGTCCGCAACGATTCGGCAGTTGGAAAACTTCGCAGGAATAATGAATTTTGTTATTTTTCCGATGTTTTTTCTGTCATCAGCACTATACCCGCTGTGGCGTATGCGGGAGTCGAACGAGTTTATTTTTTGGATCTGCACGATCAACCCATTCACTTACGCTGTCGAGCTATTGCGCCACGCGCTTTACCTAAAGCTAGATACACAGGCATTGATAATCACAACCAGTTGTCTGGTGCTAATTTTCACATTCGCTGCGTGGCGCTACAATGCACCACAGATAGCATCCCGCCAGAAAACGAGGGGGATTTCCAAGAAAAACTGATGGATATCGACTCTGACCCAGGGCACAGCGCACGGGGCCAACGTAGCGTGAGAGGAGAATCAATGCGCCGAAAGTCACACATGTTTGCGGCCGCAACCCTGGCCACTGTGCTTTTTCTTGCAAACGCTAGCCTTGTTCTTGCGAAAAATACGGGGCTTCGTTTCGTGGCTAACGAGAAGAGCAGTACCATCACAGTGCTAGACAGCAATGACGAGATAATTCGAACATTCCCTTCATGCGCCCGACCCCGTGGGATGCACTTTACCGCGAGCCGCGAGGCGTTTTTGGTTGGTTGTGCTGACGATGACGTTATCGCAATCTATGACATAGCAACACAAGCGCTTGTAGGCCGAATACGCAATGTGGCCGCGCCCGAGACCTTCGACTTACACCCCAATGGTATTCATCTGTATGTTTCCAACGAAGAGGACGCTGCAGTCTCAGTGTATGACATAGGTACCGGCCAGTTTTTAGGCGAGTTTTTGACCGGCGAAGAACCTGAAGGAGTCCAGGTTACCTCGGACGGGAAACTGGTTTTCGTCGCTTCTGAAGCTGCTGACCTGGTACACGTCATTGATGTGAGCGCCGGTACCGTAATCAAGGACATTCTGGTCGATACGCGTCCGCGACGCTTCGCATTGACACCAGATGAACAAGAGCTCTGGGTATCTGCCGAACTGGCGGGTATGGTCAATATTATCGATGTCACTTCACTCAAACTCACCGGAGATATTGCATTTCTACCTACCGGCTTTCGTAAAGAACAGGTTACCCCGGTAGACCTTTTGATTACGCGAGATGGGTCACGCGCCTACGTTGCACTTGGCAGGGCCAACCACGTAGCAGTAGTGGATGTGGCGTCGCGAAAAGTCATCGAGTACATACTTGTGGGCCGACGTGCCTGGGGGCTCAGCCTGACCCATGACGAGAAAAAACTCTATGTGGCGAACGGCCTGTCCGATGATATATCGATTATCGACACAACTAATCTTAAGGTAATTAAATCTATCCCCGTAGGCCGGGTGCCCTATGGGATACTGATTGATGACTATTAAACCTTGGCACATGGTACTGGTGCCGATGCTTGCACTCTGGTTGGGTGCCGGCGCAGTTTCGGCTACAACTGCAACACAGGACTTTCAGTTTATCTACCTTTATCGCGATGATGACAGCACTTATCAAAGGCACCGGGCGTACACCGGCCTCGTGCTACGCAACCAGCAACGACCCCTACAGGGCGTCAAAACAGCCCTGCGCGAGAGCCGAGTCAAAGGTAGGCGATTGGGGCTTCGATTTACCCTTAACGAGCAGGCGTTGAACCCTGACGAGTCGGCAGTCGATGCAATCCATACTTCATTTAATGATACGGGAGCCACTGTCTTTATTGCCGACCTGCCGCTAGCTGAGGTTTTAGAAATTGGACAGTCGTTGAAAGATCAACCAGTAATTGTGCTCAATGCCCGACATGCTGATGACATACTACGTGGGTCAGCATGCTCGCCAACTCTTTTTCATACTATGCCCAGCCATGCCATGTTGATGGACGCACTGGCGCAATTTCTTTCAAGTAAAAACTGGAAAAGGGTTCTGATACTCCAAGGAGACGCGCCGAATGATCAACTACTGGCCGATGCCTTTGCCAAAGCGGCGGCTAAGTTCCGCCTTAAACAAGTTGATCGGCGCTCATTTGTGCTGAGCAATGACCCGCGCATTCGCGAGAAGAACAACGTCGCCTTGATTACCAGCGGGGCACGCGTTGATGTAATCTTCCTCGCCGACTCGGTTGGTGAGTTTGGCCGCTACGTACCTTACCAAACCCAGAAACCTACTCTGGTTGTTGGTTCGGAAGGATTGCATGCGGGGGCCTGGCACTGGACCTGGGAACGGTATGGGGCACCACAGTTGAATCAGCGCTTCGATCGCGTTGCCAAACGCCGCATGACCGACACCGACTATGCCGGTTGGGCCGCGGTAAAAACCATTGTGGAAGCGATTACCCGAACCAGTTCTATCGAGCCCTTAGAAATCAAACGGTTTCTGGTGTCAAACGATATGACATTTGATGCCTATAAGGGGGCTCCGGGCAATTTTCGCCCGTGGGATCACCAATTGCGCCAGCCGTTATTGCTACACCTGCACAACGCTGTGGTCACGCGCGCACCCCTACCGGGATTCTTGCACCGATCCAATAACCTAGACACGCTGGGAATCGATTCAGCCGAGTCAAACTGTCGGATGTAACACCAGTTCTGTGCGTATCAACGAACGATAAACAACCCTGACAAACCACGATCTTCAAGGCCCTTGCACCCGTAGGGATAGCGGCCAGGTTTGATCGGAACAAAAAAAATCTCGACTTCGGCCTCAGTCTCAAATTCAAGCTCATTCAGTTGTGCCGCCTTGATTTCGAGACCACCAGCCTCAACCTTGCGCAACCAGATATTACGAAAAAATTCGTCTGCCCTGAACGCGCACTCCTCGATCCCGGTGGATCTGATCTCCAGTTTATAGGCCTTACCGGTCTCCATCTGGTATTCGGTCTGGGAAATACCAAATCCGTCTTGTGTGGCGAGCTCCAACTCTGGTAACGCAACCGGGCGACGTGACAGATTACCCTCCGCCATGACTACTTCCCCGACAGCCATTACCGATATCAGCATAACAACGGTGGTGAGCATGCGCATATTTATGTCTCCGCAAATGATGTTCTATCAGGGCCTTTAGCTCGCTTTAGTTGCGATGCAACTCCAGCGCCCTTCGATCCAAATCGAACATAATTACCCTGGTTGAAGAATTCGAGTTCGCCAGGCCTCGATTACCTGTGTATCCAAGCGCTCTGCTGGGTTAAGGGGAATTGGCATATCCAGGTCGACTTTACCCGGTGCGCCAGTCAACCGGATGATCCGTTGCCCCAACTGGATTGCCTCACGCAAGTCGTGGGTTACAAAAATCACTGTTGTGGAGTGTCTGCGCCATATCGATAGCAGCAGCAAACGCAGTCGCGCAGCTGTCGGCTCATCGAGCGAGGCGAATGGCTCATCAAGCAACAGTAAGTCCGGCTCGACTACGAAAGCCCGCGCCAAAGCAAGGCGCCGCTGCATACCGGTAGACAAGCGCTCAGGATAGGCGTGGCAAAAATCCGTCAGGCCGGTCAGACTAAGCAGTTCACCGACATCGGCCGTACTGGCCGATCGATCCTTGATAAGAGTGAGGTTCTGCTCTACTGTCCGCCAGGGTAGCAGCCGGGGGGCCTGGAATACGTAGCCGATAACCGGTTGCTGGTGTTCCGATATGAGCGGTAGTGAATCTCGCCATCGTAGTCATGATCCAGGCCCGCTAGTACGTTAAGCAACGTTGTCTTGCCACAGCCTGACGGGCCGGTAATACACGCGAACTGGCCGTGCGTAATTGTGAGTTTAATTGAAGCTAATGCATGGTGTGGCGGTGCTTGTGCTACCCCCGGAAAAGTTTTTCCCCGCAAGTTGACCTGTAGGCTACTCATCGGCGCCACCGGTTTAAGGTAATCTCAAGCGGCCGCAAGCCGAACCATTCAATAATCTGAACAACCACGATAAAGGCAATTGAGTAGGCCAATATGTTCGCCACATCAAACATTTGGAAAAACACACTTAATTGAAACCCAATTCCGTTACTTCTACCCAGCAGTTCCACAACCAGGACGATCTTCCATATCAGCGCAAGCCCCGACCGCACTGACGCTAACAAGTAAGGTGAAAGCTGGGGCAGTATGACATGACGTAAACGCGCCATACCATTAAGACGATAGACGCGGCACATTTCGTCAAGGTCGCGGTCGAGTGCACGTGCTCCTTCGCGTACCGTGACAACGACATTGGGAATCTTGTTGATAGCTACCGCCAGCACCGCAGCAATTTCAATCAGACCAAACCAAACGTAACACAGGATGATGGTAACAAGCGCGGGGAGATTCAAAAAGAAAATCAGCCAACTATCCAGAAAACGGTTAAGGCCTAATAACCGACCCATCGCTATACCAACCGCTACTCCGATGGACATTGCCAACACGAAGCTCGCCGCCACCCGAGCCAGGGTCACAGCGAGATGATAGAGAATCTCACCCGAGCCTATGCCCTCGATTAGGACACTGAGAACCACCAACGGACCCGGCAATACCCGACTGTCCGCAAAACTTGCCCCAAGATGCCAAAGGCCCAGCAACACCAGTAACGATATCAACGACCACCACAGATTTGCCGGAGGCGGCATAGGGGTCTTAAAAAGTCCAATCGGCCCAGAAGGTCCCAGGCGCAAGACTGAGTGAGTCGCCGACGAGTCGTTTGCCGCCTGTCTTAGCCATGACTGCAAAAAGATTTTTGGCTGCCCTACGCTCTTCAGTGCCCCAGTGGGCCGGAATACCGGTGCGGTAGCCAGCTATTAACGCCTCAAAGACCGCATCTTCTGCGGCCTTCATCCGAGGTCGAAGCCGCTGCCATTGTGTTGTTGATTGGGCCAACAGAGCCTTGGTGGTACGGCTCGCCTTGAGAAAACCGATCACGTCCTCGTGATGATCTTCGGCCCAACTGGCGCTGAACGCATAACCAAGCATAGGCACCGGATCAACAATGCCCAAAGCTGCAGCGGTACCTGCTACAGCAACGACTTCGCGTAATCCTGCCGCCTTGAGCCGAGCGTTGTAATGCCAGAAATTAACCGCAGCGTCGACCCCCCCGGATAATACTTGCTGGTTGATTAGGGGCGGCGCACCAAATACGCGTTCTACCTGCTGGTCCAGATCCAGATCATATCGGGCCTTCGCAAGCGCTTTAAACAGTACCCAACTCTTATCCACCGGTCCGCCAGCGATGCCAACCCGTTTACCAGCGAGGTCGGAAAGGTTCTTGATGGTCGAGTCCGGCGGCACCATGAGCGCGCCCACCGCCGCGGAATACGGCGCAAAGGTGAAATCTGCACCGGCTGCCCGCTGGCGTGAGACCCAGATCCAGTCGGTCACGATCATGTCGACGTCGCCAGACTGTAGAGCAACACTGGTGGCAAGTTTATTAGCCAACGCTACGATGGTCAGATCGACCCCTTCGGCCTCAGCAAAGCCATTATGCACCATGGCATCGAGCTCCCAGTTGACAGTGCCAAACTTGAGAACCCCAAGGCGAATCTCGCCCGCGCCAACAAATTGTGAGGGCAGAAGTAACCCGAAGAGCAGCCAACCCAACCGCACAATAGGTCGTCGCATAAAATTTCTGGCATTCATTGTGATTCCTTCTCCGAAATTGTCGCAATTAAAATTCCGATCTAGGGTCGGGTCTCCCGTGCCCTTCGATTCAGACTGTACTCTCAGGAGCCTTACGGGAAGATACAGCATCGGCTACGACACACAGAATCTCGAACATCATGGTCGCTCCCGTCAACGCGGTGTTACCACTGGGATCAAACGGTGGTGCAACCTCAACCAGATCGCCACCTACCAGATTCAGGCCCCGGCACCCTCGAATCATCAACTGCGCCTCGACGGTACTGAAACCGCCGACTTCCGGCGTGCCGGTACCTGAAGCATAGACCGGATCCAAGCCATCTACGTCGAAGGTAAGGTATGACGGGCCCTCACCCACTACACGATGAATCTCTTTAATCACAGCCTTGACGCCCATCTCGTAGAATTCGTCCATATAGATCACCCGCATCCCCGTTTCATGACTGAACTGCCACTGATCAAGATCGTTCAGTGAACCGCGGATGCCGATCTGGATGGTGCGTTTCGGGTCTACCAGCCCTTCCTCGACCGCACGGCGGAAAGGTGCTCCATGGTGAAATTTTGAACCCAGGTAATCATCTCCGGTATCGCAGTGGGCGTCGAAATGTATCAGTCCTACCGGAGCATCCGCGGCAATCGCCCGCAGGATTGGCAAAGTGACTGAATGATCACCTCCGGCGGAGACCGGAACGATGCCATCTGAATTAACTCGAGCGAAGAACGCCTGGATTTCGTCCAGGCTTTTTTCCAGGTGAAAAGGCGACTGCACCCAGGCGTCTCCCAGATCTGCCACAGCGCATATGTCATGAGGGGCTATGCCGCTGGACTGGTTACGTCGGCGCATAAGGCTCGACTGGTTGCGGATTTCACGTGGCCCGTGCCGGGCTCCAGGGCGATTGGTCACACCGCCGTCAAAGGGCACCCCGATGAGACCGATGTCGATCTCCTGCCAGGTTTCCCGATAGGGCGCACGCATAAAGGTAGCCAAACCCGTGTAACGTGGGCGCTGGATTGGATCCTCGTAGGCCTCGTATTGATACATGAATCCTCCTTCCAGGAAACCCATTTATTTCAAGAAACTCCACAAGAATGCCCTTTTTGATGGTAACTGTGCAACCCCATGGCAATACTTAACTGCACTCAGCGCGCGATCGAGGGCTCGGGTCAGGACCTAATCAGCCTAAAACTCCATCATGCATAATGTCGCATGGTCAACGTCTTTTTAAAAATCATGCGGCCAATCACCAACTAACTGATGAATAAAATACTCTTCGATGCCGGCCCTCGAGACCTGTTGCTAGATCTTTTTTCCCATGCCGTGGCGCGGGCCGATCCATCAGAAAATATGGCCGGATCGCTACCACAACCCCCCACAGGGAAAGTGGTAGTCGTCGGCGCCGGAAAAGCGGGCGCATCAATGGCACAGACCTTGGAAAAAGTTTGGCCCGGACCGCTTGAAGGCCTCGTGCTAGTGCCTTATGGCCACGCGCTTGACTGCAATTTTATTGAGATCATTGAAGCTGGGCATCCTGTTCCGGACTTGGCTGGNCAGGTGGCTGCGCAGCGTATTTTTGACCTTGCCTGCAGCCTTGGTCCGGACGATCTTCTGCTGTGTCTATTATCGGGCGGGGGTAGTTCCCTGCTGAGCTTGCCGCTCCCGGGCGTCAGCCTGAAACAGAAACAGTCGATCACAAGCCAATTATTGGTCTGCGGTGCATCGATTCACGAAATCAACACTGTCCGCAAACACTTATCTANCATCAAAGGAGGACGNCTGGCTCAGGCAGCTTACCCGGCCCGAACCGAGAGCCTCCTTATCTCCGATGTTCCCGGTGATGACCCTGCCACTATTGCCTCTGGCCCAACCACAGGCGACCCGACAACCATCGATCAGGCTGTGGCCNTACTCGCAAAATATGGAATCCAGCTTGCAAAAGCGGTAGATGCTGTACTTAGGGCCCCGGCATCCGAAAGCCCCTCACCAGGACACGTCCATCTCAGTCACTCAAGGCTNTCTATTATTGCCACGCCCGCCGAAGCGTTGGCTGCTGCTGGTGCACATGCGCAGGAACGAGGGCTAACGGTCATCAACCGCGGTGACGCCGAGGAAGGCATCGCCCGCGAACTCGCGTGCGTCCATTCGCGACTGATTATCGATTCCGATCAATTTTCCGGAACTGGGCCCAAGACCGTGATGCTGTCCGGGGGAGAAACCACAGTTGTGGTCAAGGGGCAAGGAACCGGCGGGCGCAATCAAGAATACCTGCTGGCTCTGGCGATCGAGTTAAATGGTATGGATAATATTTTCGCGATCGCCTGTGATACCGACGGGATTGATGGCGCAAGCAAGGTCGCCGGCGCCATCATCACACCCGATACACTCAGCCGGGCCAAGTTGCTCAAAATGAATCCGGGAACTTACCTTGCTGATAACAATGCTGGCGCATTTTTTGAAGCACTCGGTGACACGGTAGTCACGGGCCCGACCCGCACCAACGTTAATGATTTCCGGGCGGTAGCCTGTTTTCGAGACCCAGGTTGATTTATTATTGACAACAAAATCAAGCGACGGACTCTTTATGGGAAAACGACTAAGCAAGATCTACACCCGAACCGGTGATGATGGTACAACAGGTCTGGGTGACGGTTCCCGGGTGCCAAAGGCTTCGACTCGAGTCGAAGCTATGGGTGAGGTTGATGAACTGAACAGCCTGATCGGGCTTATGATGACCGAACCTCTGCCCGATCACATCGGTGATTTCCTTGTTTTGGTTCAGCACACGTTGTTTGACCTCGGAGGCGAACTCAGCCTGCCCGGACATGTTCTTGTCAACTCCGAACAGATCGTCGCAATCGAGGAAATGCTTGATAGCCTGAACGAATCGTTAGCCCCACTGGAGGAATTCATACTGCCCGGTGGCGCACGTGCAGCCGCCCATTGTCATGTGGCACGCAGTGCCTGCCGGCGCGCCGAACGTGCCCTTGTTTCTGTCGACGATGGCCACGCCATATCCGATATTTCCCGACAATACATCAACCGCCTGTCGGATCTGCTTTTCGTAATGGCACGCAGCCTAAATCAAGTCGCCGGCCAGCCTGACATTCTCTGGCAGCACAGCAAGTCCCAAGCCAAATAGCGACTGATCTGGTGATCGCTTGGCTCGGGTTTTGGCTTAGCAGCAGCTAAACTCCATCACGAGCCCACTGAAGCTAAGTATCGTTTCCAGTCAAAATGAGGGCCTGGGTCAGTCTTTCGCCCTGGTGCTACATCAGAATGGCCGACTACCCGGTCGCCCGTGATTCGGGGGCAGATCGACCCGATAGCNTTGGTCAGTTGGCACAGACTATCGTATTGATCATCGGTAAAAGCACACGCATCGCTCCCAATCAACTCGATACCAACCGAAAAATCGTTGACNTGTNCTCTGCCCGCAAACNCCGAGNCGCCGGCATGCCACGCACGCGCCATGATCGGCACAAACTGGAAGATCTGCCCTTCCCNACTCACCAGAAAATGAGCTGAAACCCGACTCGTCGCTAACTCGTCGTATCCCGGCTGCGATGTTGGATTCAGGCGACCCATAAATAGATCGATTACATCAGATGTGTCGAACTCGCCCGGCGGCAGGCTGACAGCGTGAATCACCAGCAAATCAATCTCAATCCCCGCCGGACGCCTATCGCAGTGTGGCGAAAGAAGGACTGTTACGCCATGTGCGATCCCGGTCCGGCCATCAATTGCATACTCACGATCTTTCATCAGCTGTTTTTATTTAAACTGGCGTTACGCTCAGGGATACACTCAGGAATATATCAGGCTCACCTCAGTAAACGGCGGTTTCAATTGTTGAGTTTGCACTACCGCGCATTGATCAATTTCTGATACTAACTGATCAATATCAAGGGACGGGCCAAACCGAGTTCTTTGGGCGTGAAAGATTAACACTCTGCAAAATTCGGTGGTGTGCGGCCAACAAAAACCCCGCCAGGAGGCGGGGTTGAAGTCGTTAAGAGTTGGATTTATTCTGCCGCGTCGCTGGACTCTGGTTGGTCTAGCAACTGCACAAATGCCATTGGCGCGTTATCGCCGGATCGGACTCCACACTTAAGAATTCGAGTGTAGCCCCCGGCGCGTTCCTGAAAACGTGGCCCCAACGTATCGAAAAGTTTACTTACAGCGTCACGATCACGCAGTCGGGCATAGGCGAGCCGCCGGTTTGCAACCGTGGGCTTTTTAGCCAGTGTAATCAGCGGCTCTGCAACCCGTCGCAATTCCTTGGCCTTGGGCAAGGTTGTTCGAATCTGCTCGTGGGTGAAAAGTGACACCGCCATGTTCGCAAACATAGCTTTACGATGACTTGAATTACGGCCGAGTTGGCGGCCAGTTTTCTGATGACGCATAACCGTCTCTCCGGACTTTATTCAGTGTAGGCCTTCATGTTTGTCCCGCTGCAGTGACGCAGGTGGCCAATTCTCAAGTTTAACCCCCAAGGACAGGCCACGCGTTGCCAGCACGTCCTTGATTTCTGTCAGGGACTTTTTACCTAAGTTAGGTGTTTTCAACAACTCTACTTCAGTGCGTTGGATGAGGTCACCGATGTAGTAGATATTCTCCGCCTTGAGGCAGTTCGCCGATCGGACCGTCAATTCGAGATCATCTACAGAGCGCAGCAGCACCGGGTCGATTTTCTCCTCCAGAATCTGGGTATCCGACTGCTCGGATTCCTCGAGGCGCACAAAAACCGAAATCTGCTCGTGCAGGATGGTTGCGGCGCGGCGCACCGCATCCTCGGCACCAATCGCGCCGTTGGTCTCGATTTCCATGACCAACTTGTCAAGGTCGGTACGTTGTTCGACCCGGGCATTTTCGACCGTGTAGGACACTCGACGGACTGGACTGTAAGACGCGTCTAGGCGCAAGATCCCCACGCCACGAGTTTCCGTGTTTTCAGGGTCAGATTCCACAACCTGATAACCCCGGCCTGTGCTAACCGTAATCTCCATATTAAGCTCGCCTTCAGCCGAAAGATTAGCCAGCAGGTGATCTGGATTAACGACTTCGACATCGTGATCGAGTTGGATGTCGCCTGCCGTCACAGCACCCGGGCCCTTTTTCGAGACCCTTAGCACCGCTTCATCGCGGTTGTGCATGCGGACCGCGAGATTCTTAAGGTTTAGGAGAATGGCAATGACGTCTTCCTGCGCGCCCGGGACTGCCGAGTATTCGTGGCTAATCCCGTCAATACGCACTTCTGTAACCGCCGCTCCCGGCATTGAGGACAGCAGAATGCGGCGCAACGCATGTCCAAGCGTATAGCCGAATCCTCTTTCCAGGGGCTCTAGGGTAACGCGGGCGCGGGTATCATCAACCGTATCAACGTTGATCACTGTTGGCTTGAGAAATTCTTCTCTGGCTTGGGGCATAAAATGCTTACCTCTGGAATGTTGGGTACTTCAGTTTCAGTAACTAATTTGTCTGACCGGCCTATGGTCAAACGGCAAAAAAATCAAACAACAGGTTTACTTGGAGTACAACGCGACCACCAATGACTCATCTATCTCCTGCGATAATTCCGCACGGTCGGGCACTGCCTTAAAAACACCCTTGAATCCCTTGGCTTCCACATCAACCCAAGGAACAAAACCCAATTGCTCTGCAATATCAAGGGCTGACTTGATTCGCAGTTGGGTACGGCTTTTCTCCCGGATCGTGAGTTCGTCGCCAGGTTTAACCTGATAGGAAGCAATGTTAACCCTGGCTCCGTTTACCATGATGGCGTTATGCCCAACCAATTGGCGGGCTTCGGCTCGGGTAATACCAAAACCCATCCGATAAACAACACTATCGAGTCGGGATTCCAACAGCTGGAGTAGTTTTTCGCCTGTAGAACCTTGGGCACTTGCAGCCGCAACGTAATAACTGTGGAACTGCTTTTCCATCAACCCATAGATATGCCGCAACTTCTGCTTCTCGCGTAACTGGGTCCCATACACGGTTATCCGTGGTCGGCGAGCGCCTGCCTTAAAGCCTGGCGGGCGATCAAACTTGCACTTGGAGTCCAGCGAACGCACTGGGCTTTTTAGGAACAAATCCGTGCCGGCCCGGCGGGCAAGCTTACAAGTAGGTCCTCTATATCTGGCCATATCAGTATCTCTTTGTCAGACGCGCCGACGCTTGGGTGGGCGACAGCCGTTATGGGGAACCGGCGTCACATCGGTGATTGAGTTGATCTCAAAACCAAGGTTATTAAGCGCTCGGACCGATGAGTCCCGGCCCGGGCCTGGGCCCTTGATTTTGACGTCGAGTTGTTTCATGCCGAATTCCTGCGCGCTACGGCCTGCAGTTTCAGCAGCTACCTGGGCTGCGAAGGGTGTACTCTTGCGAGAGCCCCTAAAGCCGGCACCGCCCGACGTGGCCCATGCAAGGGCGTTTCCATGTCGGTCGGTAATGGTGATGATTGTGTTATTGAAAGTTGCATGAATATGCGCTACACCCTCTAACACGTTCTTTCGAACTTTCGCCTTGGTGCGTTTCTTAGTTTGTGCCTTGGCCATTAATTAGTTCCTGGTGTTACTTTCGAATCGGCCGTTTCGGGCCTTTGCGCGTGCGTGCGTTGGTTGATGTCCGCTGGCCGCGTACTGGCAGACCGCGGCGATGCCGCATGCCCCGGTAAGAGCCCATATCCATCAGCCTTTTGATATTCATCGACACTTCCCGGCGCAAGTCACCCTCGACAGGGATGGTGGCAACCTGGGAGCGCAGGCGATCTGCGTCGTCCTCCGAAAGGTCGTGCACCTTGGTGTTCCGGCTAATACCAGCGTTATCGCAGACCTTCTGTGCTGTGATTCGGCCTATTCCATAAACCGACGTCAAAGCGATTGCGACATGCTTGTGGGCTGGTAGATTAATTCCTGCTATACGTGCCACTGTTCTTGCCTCTTAATGTTGATTCCCAAGCGGTTAGATTCCTTGCTTAACCCTGGCGCTGCTTATGCCTAGGATCTACACAAATAACCCGCACACTGCCGTTCCTGCGAATTATCTTGCAGTTGCGGCACATTTTCTTGACCGATGCGCGTACTTTCATTGACTCTCTCCTAGCATTTTCCTAACGGGGCATACCCATGCCACCTACCAGCGAAGATTTCTTCATCAGGCTTTCGTATTGTCTGGACATCAGATAGGACTGGATTTGAGACATCATATCCATCATGACCACGACAATGATCAATAGTGAGGTGCCACCAAAATAAAAAGGTACGCTCCACTTCACAATCATGAATTCGGGGATTAGACAGACTACGGTGAGGTAGACCGCTCCAGCCAGCGTAAGACGGGAGACCACCTTATCGATGTAGCCAGCAGTCTGAACTCCCGGTCGAACTCCGGGCACAAATGCCCCTGATTTTTTCAGATTGTCCGCAATTTCTTTCGGGTTAAACACCAACGCGGTATAGAAAAAGCAGAAAAATACGATCATGCCGGCATACACCAGAGTATAAATGGGCTGACCGGGTGACAACGTGGTTGAGATATCTCGCAACCAGCTCATGCCTTCAGCCTGGCCAAACCAACTTCCCAGACTAGCCGGGAATAAAATGATGCTGGATGCAAAGATGGGAGGAATCACCCCTGCCATATTGAGTTTGAGTGGTAAATGACTGGACTGGCCAGCGAGCATGCGACGTCCCTGCTGCCGTTTTGCGTAATTGACGGTAATCCGCCGCTGTCCCTTCTCGACAAAAACCACGACCGCGGTCACGCCGATGGCACCCACAAATAGTGCTAACACACCTAGCGGACTAAACGCGCCGGTACGTGCCAATTCCAAAGTTCCAGCTACCGCGGATGGCAGGCCTGAAACAATGCTCGCGAAAATGATTAGCGAGATGCCATTGCCTATACCCCGTTCAGTAATTTGTTCGCCCAACCACACCAGAAACATCGTCCCAGTCACCAACGCAGCGACAGTGGTGACGGTAAAGCCAATTCCAGGGATTAACACCACAGGTGAGCCGCCCGCCTGTTGGCCCCCTATCGCGATAGCGATCCCGAGGCCTTGGAAGGTGGCCAATAGCACAGTGCCGTACCTTGTGTACTGGGTAATTTTCCGTCGACCGGATTCCCCCTCTTTCTTTAACTGTTCAAGGTGGGGGATAACCGACGTCATCATCTGGATAATGATTGATGCCGAAATGTAAGGCATCACGCCAAGAGCAAATAGGGACAGGCGTTTCAGGGCGCCGCCGGAAAACATATTAAAAACATCGATAATCGAGCCACGAGTCTGTTCAAAGAGCGCTGCTACCGCCGCGGGATCGACACCCGGAATGGGTATATGGCTGCCCAAACGATAGATAACCATCGCACCCAGCACAAAAACAATACGCTGGCGCAACTCCGTCATTTTTCCAAGACCTGCGAGGGGGGATGCTGCCATGGTGTCAGGCCTCGACCTTTCCTCCAGCCTGCTCTATAGCCTCTCGCGCTCCGCGGGTCGTACTTACGCCGCGCAGCACCACGGCGCGGTCAATACTGCCTGAAGCGATGACTTTGGCTCGGATCGCATCATGTTTTACAACGCCAGCTGCCTTGAGCACCGCGAGATCGATGTCGCCAGTCTCAATTTTTTGCAACTCATGTAGCCGAACCTCAGCTACCTTCCGCCGCACCAGCGATCGAAAGCCCCGTTTCGGCAAGCGCCTCTGCAATGGCATCTGCCCGCCTTCGAAACCAATCTTGTGATAGCCGCCAGAACGGGATTTTTGCCCGTTCATGCCGCGCCCCGCTGTCTTTCCCAAGCCGGATCCCGGCCCCCGCCCAACGCGCTTGGCTGGGCGGTGCGAGCCCTCGGCCGGCTTTAATTCGTTCAACCGCATTTCAGCTTTCCTCTACCCGAAGCAGGTGGGATACCTTGTTGATCATTCCCCGAACCATTGGTGAATCTTCCAGTTCTACAGTCTGATGGATGCGCCGCAACCCCAACCCTTGCACACAAGCAAGTTGTCGAGCGCCGCGGCCGTGCTTACTTTTCACCAGAGTCACCTTGATACGTTTCGCTGACATCTGTCTGTTTCCTATCCTGTAATTTCCTGGATCGACTTACCACGGCGTGACGCGACTTCACGTGCGTTACGTACCGTACCAAGCCCAGCGATCGTTGCCCTAGCGACATTGACTGGATTAGTGGTTCCAATAATCTTAGCCAGCACATTCTTTACTCCAGCCGCTTCGAATATCGCTCGCATAGTGCCGCCCGCAATAATTCCCGTACCTTCAGATGCGGGGCGCATCACGACACGCGCGGCGCCATGACGCCCGATAGTCGCGTAATTCAAAGTGCCCTTTCGCAAATTAATTTTTCGCATGTTCCGCCGCGCTTCATCCATCGCTTTTTGAACGGCGACCGGCACTTCCCGCGCCTTCCCACGACCAATCCCGACTCGACCCTTACCGTCGCCGACTACGGTCAATGCCGAAAAACCGAAGATACGCCCGCCCTTAACAACCTTGGCAACTCGACGCACGTTAATTAACTGCTCGATGAAACCGTCGCCGTCAGAATTGTGCTGGTCTGCTCTATTGGCCATATGACTGTCCAGTGCCTCTCAGTAGTTAAAACTGAAGGCCGGCTTCTCGCGCGGCCTCAGCCAGGGCCTTTACCCTGCCATGATATTTGAATCCCGAGCGGTCGAATGCAACCCGCTCCACACCTGCCGCCTTCGCCTTGTCCGCGATGCGCCTACCTACCATGCTCGCTGCGGCAACATTGCCTCCGTTTTTCACCTCAACTTTGACCTGGGCTTCCAGCGAGGAAGCGCTCACCAGGACTCTGCTGCCCGAGGGGTCGATAATCTGCACATAAATATGTCGTGGCGTCCGGAATACGCACATCCGGTTTTCGCGGTCGCGGGCAATTCTTGCTCGCGTTTTTACGCTTCGGCGACGTCGTGCGGTCTTTTTTTCGCTCATTTTAATAAACTCTGTGCTTGGCGCAATTACTTCTTCTTCGCCTGCTTGCGAACTACATGCTCGCCGACGTAACGAATACCTTTACCCTTGTAAGGTTCGGGTGGACGAAAAGCTCGAATCTCAGCCGCTGCCTGTCCAACCTGCTGTTTATCGGCGCCAGTAACTACGATCTGGGTCTGGATCGGTGTTTCCACCGAAACGCCATCGGGCAGGTTGTAGACCACCGGATGAGAGAAACCCAGGCTGAGGTTTAACTTAGAGCCCTGGGCTTGCGCACGATAGCCGACCCCAATAATCTCCAGCTTCTTTTCAAAGCCATCGCTGACGCCGGTAATCATGTTGTTGATCAGCGATCGAAAAGTTCCGGCCATAGGCCATGCTGCGTCATTCGCGGCGCTGACTTGCAAGACGTCGTCGGACTGCTTCACGCCCACGGTGGGGTGCAGTTCCAGGACAAGCTGGCCTTTTGGCCCCTTAACGCTCACTGCCGCGTCATCGAGTTTGACTTCGACACCGCTCGGAACATTAATCGGGCTATTGGCTATACGGGACATTGCAAATACTCCAAAACTCGAAATTCAGATTAAAAGACTTTGCAGACCACTTCGCCGCCAATTCCGGCGGAGCGCGCCTGGCGATCCGTCATCAGGCCCCTGGATGTCGAGACCATGACGATTCCCAGTCCACCCCGGACCTGGGGCATATCGGACGCGTTGCAGTAGACCCTGCAGCCTGGCCGGCTGATGCGCTGAATCTCCTCAATTGCCCCTTCTCCAGCGGCATAACGCAACCCGATGGTCATGTTTTTGATAGCCCCTTCCGCATCGACGGTCACCGTGTCGATATAGCCTTCGTCCTTCAAAACTTTTGCAATGGCCTGCTTCATGCGCGAGCAAGGCATCGTCACACTCTTTTTCCTTGCCGACAGTCCGTTACGAATCCGGGTCAACATATCGGCAATAGGGTCAGACATACTCATAATTTATTCCTTGTGTGCTACCAACTGGCCTTGGTTACGCCGGGTGCCTCACCACGCATGACCACTTCGCGCAGCGCATTTCGGCCCAAGCCAAAACGTCGGTAATAGCCCCGCGGGCGGCCGGTTAGGGCGCAGCGGTTTCGCTGTCTCGTACGAGCCGAGTCCCGCGGCAATTTCTGTAAATCCAACATTGCCTGCCATCGATCGTCGTAAGAGAACGATTCGTCTATCACCTGATTTTTCAGTTGCTCACGTTGAGTACGAAATTGCGCGTTCAAACTTTTGCGTTTGACCTCTCGGGCAATCATTGATTTTTTAGCCATAAACAGAATCCTATTTGCGAAGCGGGAAATTAAATCCGCGCAGTAACGCCTCGCCCTCTTCGTTGGTGCGGGCCGTTGTGGTTATGGTGATATCCATCCCTCTGATTGCGTCTACTTTGTCGTAATCGATTTCGGGGAAAACAATTTGCTCTTTAAGACCGACGCTGAAGTTACCGCGTCCGTCGAAGGCTCGCGGGGAGACCCCTCGAAAGTCGCGGACGCGAGGAAACGCAACAGAGATCAATCTGTCGAGAAATTCATACATCTGCCTGCGGCGCAATGTCACTTTACAGCCAATAGGCCAGCCTTCTCGAATCTTAAACGCGGCGACAGACTTTCGAGCCTTGGTTACGACGGGTTTTTGTCCGGCAATTCGCGTCATCTCGTCTACCGCGGCTTGCATTACCTTCTTGTCAGTGACGGCCTCGCCTACACCCATATTAAGAGTAATCTTAGTGATCCGGGGGACCTGCATGACACTGGAATATTCAAACTTCTCCATCAATGCTGGAACCACAGTCTTCTGATAATGTTCGTGAAGTCTTGCCATCTTTACTTGCCTGTCTAACGTCAAGTGACGTCGACCACCTCGCTGTCAGATTTAAATATTCGAACCCGCCGGCCGTCTTCAAGGTGTTTTATACCAACGCGGTCAGCCTTCTTAGAATTCGGGTTATACATACCAAGGTTAGAAATACGGATCGGTGATTCTCTTTCGATAATTCCGCCGGTTTCTCCCTTGTTCGGGTTCGGGCGTAAATGCTTTTTCACAATGTTTACGTTATCGACCAACACCCGCTCGTCGTCCAGCATTCGCAGAATGGTTCCCCGTTTCCCCTTGTCGCGCCCGGTCAGCACGATAACGTCATCACCTTTTCGAAACTTTTTCATAAAAAGATCCTCACAGCACTTCCGGTGCGAGCGAGATAATTCGCATAAAACGCTCTGAGCGTAACTCGCGAGTTACCGGTCCAAATATTCTGGTGCCGACGGGCTGATACTGAGCATTGAGTAGAACCGCGGCGTTTCGATCGAAACGAATCAGCGAACCGTCGGGGCGACGTACCCCGTGTCGAGTGCGAACAACGACTGCGTCGAATACTTCGCCTTTTTTTACACGGCTGTTGGGTATTGCCTCTTTGATGCTGATTTTGATGATATCGCCAATGCCGGCATAACGACGCTTGGAGCCCCCCAGCACCTTGATACACTGCACCCTACGCGCCCCGCTATTGTCGGCGACGTAGAGGTTTGTCTGCATCTGAATCATCTTTTTTTTCGCCCTTTAACTTTTAATTTTTAATTTTGTGGTTGGATGCCATATCCGATTGCCTTGGTATGACTGCCGTATTGACGCAATTTACTGAGCGCCACCTTCTGCCCGCCCAACCACACGGACCAGACGCCAGCTCTTTAACTTGGAAATTGGCCGGCACTCCTCGATAACCACCGTGTCGCCTTCTTGGCACTCGTTCAGATCATCATGAGCATGCAACCGGGTCGATCGTCTGATGTATTTTTTGTAAAGAGGGTGCTGCAATTGACGCACCACCAGAACCGTGATGGTTTTATCCATTTTGGCGCTCTCGACACTGCCCTGGACACTTCGGGCCTTCGCTGCAGGAGTAGTCGCTTTGTCGTCACTCATGATGTAATCCTGTTGATCTCGCTCATTTGAGTTTTGATTCGGGCGATCTGACGCCGCACAACCTTAAAACGCGAGGAATTTGTCAGTTGCCCCGTTCCGCGCTGCATACGCAGGTTAAATTGCTCTTTGCGAAGCTCAAGTAACTCGCCTTTGAGTTCTGTTGAATCCATATCTGTTACTTTTTTCTCTGCCATATCAGGCCGCCTGACGTTTCACAAATGATGTCGCCACTGGCAACTTGGCTCCGGCAAGCCGGAAGGCCTCACGGGCCAGATCCTCTTCAACTCCCTGAATCTCGTAGAGCATGGTTCCCGGTTGCACTAGCGCCACCCAAAACTCGGGGTTTCCTTTACCCTTACCCATGCGGACTTCCAGGGGTTTTTTCGAAACCGGCTTATCGGGAAACACCCGAATCCAGACACGCCCACCACGCTTGACGTGCCGGTTAATAGCACGCCTGGCTGCCTCAATCTGACGCGCCGTTAGGCGCCCGCGCCCAACACATTTCAAGCCGAAATCGCCAAAACTGACGCGGCTACCCCGAACAGCCAGCCCGCGATTGCGCCCTTTTTGCTGTTTACGAAATTTAGTTCTTTTAGGTTGCAGCATTACAGTTCATCCTCAAGCCGAAGCCCTGGGCTGAGGTGTTTGAGAGACTTCGATCTCTGCTGCCCCTGGCATAATCTCGCCTTTGAAAACCCAAACTTTGACACCAATCACACCGTAGGTGGTATGGGCTTCGGCGAAGCCGTAATCGACATCGGCTCGCAATGTGTGCAGCGGCACACGGCCTTCGCGGTACCATTCTGAGCGCGCTATTTCGGCGCCATTTAGGCGGCCGGCCACCATGACTTTTATTCCCTTAGCACCGAGGCGCATGGTGTTTTGCACGGCACGTTTCATGGCGCGCCGAAACATGATTCGTTTTTCTAATTGCTGGCAAACGTTCTCGGCGACTAAAAGGGCATCAAGCTCGGGCTTGCGTATCTCCTCGACCGCAATCTGTACGGGAACATTGTTGTTCAATCTCAGAACGTCCCGACGGAGTCTTTCGATATCCTCGCCTTTCTTGCCAATGACAATTCCCGGTCGGCCGGTGTGGATAGTCACGTTCAAGTTTTCGCCAGCGCGGACGAGTTCAATCTTGCTGATAGCCGCATTGGCTAACCGTTTGCGAATGAACCTNCGAACCATCTGGTCGGCGACCAAGTTCCGGGAATAGGCCTTACCGGTGGCAAACCACTTTGCATCCCAGTCCCGGATGACTCCGAGGCGAAATCCATTCGGATGAATCTTCTGGCCCATCTGTTAAGTACTCCCTGAGGCGCCATCACTGACGCTGACTGTGATATGACTGGTGCGCTTCATTATCGAGTTGGCCCGTCCTTTTGCCCGTGGCCGCCAACGTTTGGCAACCGGACCCTCATCCACCATGATCTGGCTGACCCTCAACTCGTCAATGTCTGCGCCCTGGTTATGTTCTGCATTCGCAATTGCAGATTCAAGAACCTTGCGGATGGTTGTCGCAGCCTTGCGCGGGCTAAACTGGAGCAACTCCAATGCTTTGCCCACCGGCATCTGACGAACCTGGTCAGCGACTAAACGTCCTTTCTGCGGCGAAAGTCGTACGAACCTGGCGATAGCTTTTACTTCCATAGCGCTTTCCTTTCCTTCGTTCTACTTGGCCTTGCGATCGGCGATGTGGCCACGAAATGTCCGCGTAACAGAGAACTCACCCAGCTTGTGGCCAACCATGTTCTCGGTAACGAGCACCGGTACATGCTGACGACCGTTATGTACGGCGATCGTCAGGCCAACAAACTCTGGCATGATCATCGAGCGCCGCGACCAGGTTTTAATCGGCCGGCGCGACCCTTCTTGTTTGGCCTTAGAGATCTTTGACCAGAGGCTGTGATCCACAAAAGGACCTTTTTTTACCGATCGGGGCATATTTATTTCTTCCGTCTACGGATAATCATTGAACTGGTGCGTTTGTTACGACGGGTGCGAAACCCTTTAGTCGGTACGCCCCAGGGGCTGACTGGATGACGACCTCCCGAAGTGCGTCCTTCACCACCGCCATGCGGGTGGTCCACTGGGTTCATCGCGACCCCACGAACTGTTGGGCGAATTCCGCGCCAGCGTTTGGCTCCTGCCTTTCCGAGCTTGCGCAGAGAATTCTCAGAGTTGCCTACCTCGCCAATCGTAGCACGGCACTCGATGAATACTTTTCGCGTCTCACCGGATCNCAGGCGCATCAGCGCGTACGTGCCCTCACGGCCTAAAAATTGAACAGAGGCCCCGGCGGAGCGGGCCAACTGGGCTCCTTTGCCTGGCTTTAGCTCCACGCAATGCACGACTGTTCCCACGGGGATGTTTTTCAGTGGAAGCGTATTGCCCGTACGNATCGGCGCGTCGCCGCCGGAAAGCACGGAATCTCCGGCACTTAAACCTTTGGGCGCNATAATGTANCGGCGTTCCCCATCCGCATACAATAAAAGAGCGATATGAGCACTTCGGTTGGGGTCATATTCGAGACGCTCGACACGAGCCGGAATACCGTCCTTTGTGCGGACGAAATCAATCAAGCGATAATGGCGCTTGTGGCCACCGCCGCGGTGGCGTACGGTGATGCGGCCAGCACTATTGCGCCCGCTGATCGAGTTTTTTGACTCAACCAATGAGGCGACGGGCTTGCCTTTATGTAACTCGCTCGAGACTACCCGAACCATGCCCCGACGGCCGGGGGAAGTCGGTTTTTGCTTAATAACTGACATGCTTGTTATCCTGTAAACACTCTAGCTGGCCAACCGGCTCAGGCGGCGCTACCCAGAAAATCAATATCGTGGCCTTGGGCCAGACGAACATAAGCTTTCTTCCAGTTCTTCTGTTTGCCTGGAGTGCGCCCAAAACGTTTCATTTTGCCGCGAACATTTATGACTTGAATCGCCTCAACAGATACGCTGAACTGTTGTTCTACCGCTTCACGAATTTCCGGCTTGGTGGCATTCGCCAAGACCTTAAAAACCACCTGGTTGGCAGTATCAGAAGCGAACGTGCTCTTCTCGGAAATGATTGGCGACAATAACACCTGGTGAATTCGTTCCGGGTTCATTGCAATGCTTCCTCGACTTTACGTACCGCATCGACTGTGAATACCACGTTTTCGCTCCCGACCAGGCTCACCGGATCCAATTGAGCGGCCTCCAATGCCTCAACGCTCACCAGGTTGCGAGCCGAGAGCGTTACGTTTGGGTTGTAATCGGCTGTCACCAGTAAGGTCCTGCCAATTACACCCATCTGCCCAAGCGCCTCGGCCATGCGGGCAGTTTTTGGTTCGTCCAACTGGATCTCATCGCATATACGAACGCGCCCCTGCCGGATCAATTCTGAAAGGATTGAACGGATCGCGGCGCGATACATCTTTCGGTTAACCTTCTGTGCATAACTGCGCGGGCTCGCGGCAAATGTCTGGCCGCCGCCACGCCATATCGGGCTACGGCTGGTACCAGCTCGGGCGCGTCCAGTGCCTTTTTGGCGCCAGGGCTTGGCTCCACCACCACTGACTGCTGAGCGATTCTTTTGCGAACTGGTACCAGCACGGGCGCCGGCAAGATATGCCGAGACCACCTGATGCACCAGAGGCTCCTTGAAATCGACATTGAACACGGCGTCCGCCAGGCTGACCTGACGCTCGATTGAGCCATCCAATTTTACGACTGCGTGTTCCACGTTATGTTCCTTTTCCCTTGTATTCCGTGCGAGATCTTTAGCTTGGGTTACCCAATAGAGGGCGCCTATGCGACTTTCACACCCTTAACCGAGGGTTGAATAATCAGATCAAAACCGCGGGGCCCAGGAACCGATCCACGAATCAGCACCAGGTTGCGCTCCGTATCTACCCGAACAACCTCTAGATTCTGTTGAGCCCGGGTAACGTTGCCCATATGTCCCGCCATCTTCTTGCCTTTGAACACCCGTCCGGGGTCCTGGTTCTGACCAATTGACCCTGCCTTGCGATGAGCCTTCGAGTTTCCATGGGTCGCCCGCCCGCCACCGAAGTTATGACGCCGAATGACACCGGCGAATCCACGACCAATGGTCGTGCCGCGCACATCGACCTTTTGCCCAACCTCAAAAAGTTCGACTGTCAGTTCGGTCCCGGCAGCGTATTTTTCTGCTGTCTCAACATCGACTCGAAACTCCCAGAGTCCTCGTCCTGGTTCAGTGCCAGCTTTCGCAAATTGTCCGCGAAGCGGCCTGGTGACCCGAGTCGCCCGGCGTGACCCGGTAGTCGTCTGCAATGCGGAATAGCCATCAACTAGGTCGTTTTTGACCTGGGTCACCCGATTCGGCTCAACTTCGACGACCGTTACCGGTGTCGATACGCCGTCGTCATCAAACACACGGGTCATCCCAATTTTTTTTCCCACCAATCCTAAAGACATCGTGTCCTGCTCCTATCGGGTTCCAGCATCGCCTAGCCCAGCTTAATCTCGACATCAACCCCGGCAGCGAGGTCCAATTTCATTAGAGCATCGACGGTTTTTTCGGTCGGCTCCACGATATCCAAAATACGCTTGTGCACACGAATCTCGAGTTGATCTCGGGAATCCTTGTATTTGTGCGGCGAGCGCAAAAGGGTAAAACTCTCTATCCGGGTCGGCAACGGAATTGGCCCACGCACGACTGCGCCAGTTCGCCGAGCCGTATCGACGATTTCTATCGCCGACCTGTCGATCATCCGGTGATCGTAGGCCTTCAGTCGAATCCTGATTTTTTGGTTGCTAACGTTAGCTGCCATGTGGGTAATATCCGTTAAGAATCTGGGTTTAAGCTATTCGATGATCTTCGACACCACACCGGCACCGACCGTCCGACCGCCTTCACGAATGGCAAAGCGCAGGCCATCTTCCATTGCGATCGGGTTGATCAACTGGGC
>JGI26381J51731_1000237_pt1 | contig 32861 bp, 27 predicted proteins | sample SaaInlV_165m_DNA_3_FD_51731 | JGI IMG/M metagenome (IMG submission 51731) | reverse complement strand
GTCGAGTTATGGTAGGAAAGGTAGCGACCTCCAAACTTAGAAAGCAAGGCTTTTTCTTCAAGTTGGGCCCGAATGACATTTAGAGGAATGATAAGGACAAATGTATAAAATATTCCAAACATTGAGCCACAGGCAAAAAATAATCCGAAATGGGTAAATACAATTCCTACGTATATGGGATGACGAATAAAGCGGTAAATTCCTTTTGCCACAATTGAATTTGCCTCTGGTAATACCTTCAAGGCCTTGCCAAGACAGGCCATCCCGGAAATCCAAACCGTCAAGCCCAACATGCCAATAGCTAGGCTGAACGGAACCAACCTTTCGTTGCCAAATCCAAAATTTTTAGGCAAGAAAAATACGATCAAAAGAGGTAGTAGGTAAAGAGATGGAATCAAAAGACTAAAAAGAAACTTTTGATTAGGTGTTAAAGATTTTGGATCGAACATTTTTTATGTTTGAGGGATGGGTAAATTTTATTCAGGCAGCATCTTTATTTTTTTATCACAATTTTTTATTTTAAAGTTTTGTATGATGTTTGTTGTTTTCTTTTTAGAAAAGGTATTCCATTATTTTGCCCCGTAATTCCCATGGTTGATTCGGTGTTAGTTCAATACATGTTGATTGAATATTTCTCGCCCCTCTAAAATTTCCATTTCCAAAGCAACTTTATAAAAAGGAAGAGTGGTTGAACTTAAGTTGACTTTGACGGCATCTTTTTCAGTCGTGAGAATGAACTTTGCGCCTGACTTACGTGCTGAATTTTCAATCTTTCTAATGTCGTTTAGGATGTATTCGTGGTGATCTGGAAACGGATGATAGCAAGACACCCGTGCACCAGATTTTTCTAAAAGCTTGCGAAAATCATCTGGATTGGCAATTCCAGAAAAAGCTACGACAGGTTGGTCTCGTAATCGTTTAACATCCAAAACTTCTCCATNATTTAAATTTGAAAGTGAGTCCAGTCGTAAGGCAGATTTGACAAGTGGAAAACCTTTGATCAATCGTTCGNTAATGCCAGGTGGATAACTCGATCCAGAATATCGAGTGATACAGACGAAATTAGCACGACGAGCTTCCTTTTTCGGTTCTCGCAATTCGCCAGCAGGGAAGAGTTGTCCATTGCCAAACGGGCGCCGATGATCAAATAGTAAAATATTCATATCTCGTTTCAGAGCCAAGTGTTGNAAACCGTCATCAAGAATCAGAGTATCTACTCCAAAATGTTTTATCGCATACCGTCCAGTTTGATATCGGTCGCTACCGACTAGTATTGGGACGTTTTTAAGTCGTTTTGCCATCATCACCGCTTCGTCTCCGGCAATTTCAGTTGAAAGCAGGATGTTTTCTCCGTCACACACTACGTTGATTTCATTTTTAGTGTTCCCTCCATAGCCTCGTGAAAGAATTCCGGGTTTTCGTCCGTTTCCACGAAGAATTTCCGCTATCATCATAACAACCGGAGTTTTGCCTGTCCCTCCGAGGGTCAGGTTGCCAACACTGATGACTCTACACTCAAGTTTGTTTGAGGGGAATAGATTACAGTCGTAGGCCCACATGCGAAAACAATGACCCCAGAGGTAAAAAAATGAAAACAGTTTGAGTATCAGATAAACGGGCAAATGGTAAAACTTACGCTTGGGGGAAATAACCCGGTAATAAAGTCGTTCAAATTTCATAAATTCAAGTCGTCTATGTGCTTATTTTAGGTATACTTTAGTTTCTATGAGCTTTATTTATCATACCATCATTGGATTTTTCATCCTAGTTGTCTCGCCCGCCATTGCCTTACGAGCTATTTTTAGCTCTAACTTTAGATCTAATTTTTTGAAAAGAATTTTTGGATATAAAATCCTTAAAACAATGAACGGTTGCATATGGGTTCATGCCGCTTCAGTGGGTGAGGTACGGTTAGGAAAAGTTCTCATTTCAGGGTTAAAAGAAAAAGGGGAGGCTCGTCCAATTGTTTTATCTACATTTACTTCAGTAGGCTTTGACCAGGCAAAGAAGGAGGGCGTGGAACATGTTTTCCGAATGCCCCCAGATTTTGTGCTATGGATTAATCCTTTGCTAAAACATTTATGCCCCTCCATTCTTGTTCTTATTGAAGCAGAAATGTGGCCTGGCCTAATTTGTGAATGCAACCGCCGAAAGATACCTGTTCTTCTTGCTAATGGACGGATAACTCGCAAATCGGTCGACCGCTATCGACTGTTTTCTTTTGTTTTTAAATGGATCGCAAAAAACGTATCTTTTTTTTCAATGCGAACGAAAACAGATGCTGACCGCGTACTAGGTTTAGGAGTAGATCCAGAGAAAGTGAGAGTGAATGGGAACATCAAGTTTGATGTGCTTGCATCAGGCGAAGGTATTTTCCCGTTAGGAAACCAAGAGTCGAGTTGGGTGGTTTTTGGTTCAACACGACCCGGGGATGAGGGAGTTGTTATGGAGACAATTGTAAAGTTGTCTCAAGAACACCCTAGGCTTAAGTTTGTGGTTGCACCTCGTCATTTAGAGAGATTGCGTGAGGTGAAAGAATTAATGGTGACTTATGGGCTTGAATTTCAACTTCACTCAGAAAGATTGGGTTCGGGAAATTCTCGTTTGGTTTTGCTAGATCGGCTAGGAGAATTGAACAAATATTACGCCAAAGCTTGTCTTGCATTTGTTGGAGGCGGCTTCAACCCTAGGTTTGGGGGGCAAAACATTATTGAACCCGCATCTTTTGGTCTGCCAGTTGTGTTTGGAAAACATATGAACAACTTTGAAGAGGAGGCGCGTTTGTTGGTAGAATCGGGAGGAGGAATTCAGTTAAATAGCCCTGAAGAATTGCATGGTGTTTTTAACCAACTACTGGCAGACCAGGAAGAACGACAACGCCTTGGGAAAAAAGCATGGGAAACAGTTGTTGCAAATCGTGGTGCGGTCAATAAAACTATCGAGTTGATAACTCGTTTGGCAAATTAGATTTCTGAACATTATTTATGATTTTTTTCTACCATCTATTTTCAGTGCTCGTCATGTTGGTGGTTGTTCCTTGCTTTGTTCTTTATTCATTTTTTAGTCGAAATAAATGGCGCAGGCTTAGTGACCATTTTGGCTTGGTTTCATTAAGCGACAAGGCAGAAAGCACCTCCAAAACCATCTGGTTCCACGCCTTATCTCTGGGGGAAGTAGTTGGCGTTACACCCACTATTCGCCTTCTCAAGAAGAGTAGACCACAAGACCGGATAGTTATTTCTGTGACTACGGATTCTGGGTTTGAGGCAGCCAAAAGGAAGCTTTCGGATATTGAAAGCATATTTTTTTCCCCCCTTGACTGCTTTATTTTTACTTTAACTGCTCTCAAAAAAATCAAGCCGGATTTATTTGTGTTGGTCGAAACAGGATTTTGGCCTGGGTTCATTCACCTTTTGCATTTGAAAGGGGTGCCCATATTATTATTCAACGGTCGTATTTCTTCTCGTTCGATGCGAAAGTACAAGATGTTTAGTTCTTTTTTTTCGAAACAGTTCAACAGGTTTACTATGTTATGTATACAAAATCCTCACAGCAAAAATAAACTGGAATCGCTTGGTGTTGAGAAGTCTCGCCTTATGGTGGTTGGCGATCCAAAGTTCGACATTCTTTCTAATCCTTCTCAAGAAGAAAGAGGAAAAACTCGCCAGGCACTTTGTATTGCGCCACTTTCCATGGTTTGGGTAGCTGGAAGTACGCACGAAGGAGAAGAAACAATCATACTAGACGTTCATAACAGGTTAAGGAAAGAATTTGGGAACTTAATTCTGGTTTTAGCTCCGCGCAGGCTGGAAAGGTGCACGCATGTTACTAGAATATTATGTCAAAAGGAATTAGTTTTGTGCGTCGGTCAGACCAATTGGATAAAAGTGATCATGATTTTTCCGTTCTTTTATTGGATACCATGGGTGAGCTAACAAAAGTTTATTCAATCTGCGACCTCGCTTTTGTGGGAAGAAGTTTAATTGCTCCAGGTGGTGGACACAACCTGATTGAGCCTATTTCTCAAGGCAAGCCAGTTTTATTTGGGCCATTTGTAGAAAATAATCAGCATAATGCAGATGAATTGATTAAAAGTGAACTTGGGATCCGGGTAAAGAATGCAGACGAAATGGAAGCGTCAGCCAAAAGTTGGCTATCCAATAAAATTGAATTAGCGAAATTGGAAGGAAAGGCAAAAGGGTTCATACTGCATCATCAGGGGGCATCCCGCCGGATGGTTAGTCTTATCGAAACCCAACTCAGACATTAAATATTACGGGTTAACTTGTCTTCGACTTACCCCCCAGATGACAAAAGAAGATAGCAAGAATGCAGGAACTAGTTCGTAAATAATGGCGTCTGATAGTCCAGCTGTTTTCCAGGCAACCGTGGTGAAAAACCCCGTCAACATACCACCAATCGCCCCATTGCGAGTTATTTTTTTAGAATATAGTGTGAATAGAATTACAGGGCCAAAACTGGCGCCAAGCCCTGACCAAGCGAATAGCACAAACCAAAAAATCACACGTGTGTCCATGAGTGCCACAAGCATCGCACCTAANCCAATTAANAATATGGTTAAGCGACTAATTAAAAGAATTCGNTTTGGAGTCAGTGAACCATGTATGACTTTACTGTAAATATCGTGTGCAATAGCAGAAGCGGCCACAATAATTTGCGATGAAACTGTTGACATAATTGCAGCGAGAACGCCAGTTAGCACTATAGCAGTGAGAAAAGTAGGCAGGAGNTTTTCAGCNGCAGTTGGGAACAAATGTTCGGCATCAGCCAAACCCGGNAAAAGAACCTGTCCGCAGATACCAAGAAGAATTGCTGAGCTGTACATCAATATTCCCCAACCAAAAGCTATCCACATGCCTTGTTTAATTGTTTTGGAGTCTTTTGCGGCCATATAGCGGGTGATCACATGTGGTTGACCAGGATAACCGAGTCCGATACCTAGGAGGCCGAACATTGACCCCAAAAACATGGGTATAGTTTTATTTCCCATCCAGGTAAGGGCTGTTGGGGTAGTTTCGTTAACTTTTTGCACTATTACAGAGAAACCACCTAACTCTAGTACAGCAGCTAGGGATAGCACGACCAATCCAACAACCATTATAATTCCCTGAATAAAATCGGTCCAAGCAACAGCACGAAAACCACCCATCATGGTATAAATTATGATGATGGTTCCGCCTATCGGAATGCTTACAAGATGCGGGATGCCAAAAATGGCATCAAAAGTTTTCCCAATGGCTAAAAACTGCGCTGCGATGTAGGCCATCATGCAGGCAAAAATTATAATTACGGAAATGATGCGTATAAGGTGAGTGTTGTCAGTAAAGTATGTTTCAAGGTAATCAGGAATAGTGAGAGTTTTTTTTTCGCGAGAGTGTTTTCTTAATCGTTCGGCAACAAAAAACCAATTCAATGCGTATCCTAGGAGACAACCAGGAAAAAACCATAATGCGGAGAGCCCCTCTTTATACGCGAGTCCAACAGTTCCAAGTACTGCCCACGCGCTTTCGGAACTGGCCGTCGAGGATACGGCGGTAACCCAGGCCTTTAAAGATCGGTTGGCAAGAAAAAAGTCAGTCGGAGAGTAGGTAGAACGGGATACGGTGTAGCCAATCCATAGCATAATTCCCACGTAAACTATAAATACTGCTCCAATGACTCCAGAAGTGTCCACCATAATGTAAGCATTATAACATTGAGAGGATTGTGGCAAAAGTTGTTGCCGTGATTTTCGAGAGTGGGTAGTGATATTTGAGAAGGTCGATTTTTTATATAAATTTCGTTACTATGTCGTTCTTCGAGCAGGGAGTTTATTCTTTCATGGTTTTGATTTCTAACTTACATAAATAAAAGTAATGTCAGAATACAATTTTAAGTCTATTGAAGTGAAGTGGCAAAGTTATTGGGAAGAAAATAAATCCTTCAAGGCGGAGCGCGATTCTTCGAAAAAAAAGTATTACCTATTAGAAATGTTTCCTTATCCATCGGGACGCATTCATATGGGTCATGTGCGAAATTACGGAATTGGTGATGCGATTGCGCGGTTTATGCGTATGAAAGGCTTTAATGTGCTACATCCGATTGGCTGGGATGCATTTGGGTTACCAGCTGAAAATGCTGCTATCCAGAATAATACACACCCAGCTCAGTGGACAGAAGACAACATTGCTGCCATGCAAGTACAATTAAGAAGGTTAGGATTAAGTTATGACTGGGACAGGGAGATTGCTACTTGTCGTCCAGAATATTACCGCTGGAATCAATGGTGTTTTTTAAAGTTCTATGAAAAAGGATTGGTGTACCGAAAAAAATCACAAGTCAACTGGTGTAACACTTGTAACACGGTTTTGGCAAATGAACAGGTGATTGATGGATGCTGCTGGCGCTGCGATGGTGAAGCAGAAGATCGATTTCAAGAAGGATGGTTTTTTAAGATAACAGACTACGCTGACCGATTACTGGATGGTTGCAGGCAGCTATCAGGTAAATGGCCGGAGCAGGTGCTGGCAATGCAAAGCAATTGGATCGGCAAAAGCTACGGCGCCGAAGTTAATTTTAAGATAAAAGAAAAAAATGAGGTCATCAAGGTTTTTACAACTCGTCCGGACACTCTTTATGGGGCGACATTTATGGTGTTGGCTCCAGAACACCCACTGGTAAGGAAGTTATCCCTTGGAACAGAACAGGAAATTGCGGTTGAAAAATTTGTAAACAAGGCCAAGCAGGAAGATAAGGTTACCCGAACCAGTGAAACAGGAGAAAAAAATGGGGTTTTCACCGGAGCATATGCAGTTAATCCACTGACAGGAGAGGATATACCTGTGTGGTGTGCAAATTTTGTGTTGATGGATTATGGGACTGGAGCAATCATGTCCGTTCCCGCTCACGACCAGCGTGACCTAGATTTTGCGCGCAAGTACGACCTTCCCGTCCGCATGGTTATCCAACCCGTAGAAGGCCCGCTAGACGAGTCTAATATGACAGAAGCATTTTTTGCTAACGGTGTCATGGTAAATTCAGGTTCATTCAACGGACTTTTCAGCGATGAAGCGAAAAGCAAAGTGTGTGAATACCTAGAAGGTGCAAAAATTGGTAAGGCTTCGGTGAACTTTCGTTTACGTGATTGGGGGGTATCGCGTCAAAGGTACTGGGGTACACCGATTCCGATTATCCAGTGCGACGAATGTGGGTTGATACCGGTTCCAGAAGATCAGCTCCCCATTCAATTACCTCTTGATGTTGACTTGGGTAATCGAGGACAGTCTCCTCTTACAACACTTGCTGAATTTTATAAAACGCAATGCCCTGAATGTGGGAAGTTGGCACGAAGGGAAACAGACACCTTGGATACCTTTGTATGTTCTTCATGGTATTTTAACCGGTATACATCTCCAGATAATAATCAGGTTGCATTTAATAGTGACGATTTAGACTACTGGATGCCGGTGGATCAGTATATCGGCGGCATAGAACACGCGATTCTTCATTTGCTTTATTCGCGGTTTTTTCATCTTGTGTTTAAGGACTTGGGATTTATAAAATCTGATGAACCGTTTGACCGTTTGCTGACTCAGGGGATGGTTATTAAGGATGGTGCGAAAATGTCGAAATCGAAAGGCAATGTGGTTGANCCGGATGAAATTATTCAAAANTATGGAGCTGATACAGCGAGGNTGTTCATTTTGTTTGCCGCNCCACCCGCGAAAGATCTTGAGTGGAACAGTCAAGGCGTGGAAGGTTGTTATCGTTTTTTAAAACGTGTATGGCGAATTTTTGATGATTTTTTGAGTGATATTAAGGAAGCGGGCTCTATACCTAAAGGTTATGAAACTAGTTCGAAAGAATTACGGGAGTTGAGGCGTATCACACATGTCACGATTGGTCGTGTGACAGATGATATTCAAACCAGAATGCAGTTTAATACCGCGATTGCAGCGGTCATGGAGTTTGTGAATCATCTTTACGCTTTTCGCGATAACTGGTTTCTTAAAGACAATAGCGATGGTGCTAGAGCAATAGTTAGGGAAAGTTTTGACACGCTGATTCTTCTTCTTTCTCCATTTGCTCCACACATTGCGGAGGAAATGTGGTCGTTGTTGGGGCATAAAACCTCAATAGTCCAAGTGGAGTGGCCAGTATTTAATAAAGATTTTACGACAACAGAGAAGTTGCTGATCGTAGTTCAACTGAATGGTAAGGTGAGACAAAGAATCACGGTCTCATCAAGTTCAAGTCAAGAAGATATTAAAAGTTTGGCTCTTAATGACAGTAAGATAAAGGAGCAAATAAAAGGTCAGGAAATAAAAAAAGTTATTGTGGTTCCTGGCAAGTTAGTTAATATTGTGGTGAGATAAATGGGATGAAATTTCTTTGCGATGCTTTATATTTTCTGATAGTTGCTTTGTTGTTATCGAGTTGCGGTTATCATCTTGCTGGTTACGGGTCAGCTCTTCCCCCACATATTCGCGCTATCTCCATTCCTGTATTTAAAAATTCTTCGAGCGAACCAAATATTCAAAGAGATGCAACTGATGCAATTCGCCGTGCTTTTATCTCGGATGGTCGACTCAAGGTCGCTGACACCAGAGAGGCGGATCTGCTCATGCGTGGAACTCTGACGGACTATCAATTGCGAGCGGTTGCATTTAACTCAGCAGATTCGGCNGAAGAATATGTTGTNCGCTTAGGAATTCAAGTTGAGGCTTATGATNGGATTAAAAAGAAAATAATTTTTAATCAGAAATTTACGACTCAATGGGATTATCGGTCTACCTCCAGTTTAGTAAATTCTGACTCGGCAAAACACACAGCGCTCAAGGAAGCATATTCTGACCTTGCTGACAGGTTAGTCAGTATAACAATCGAACGGTTTTAATTAGTTTCTGATGTCGGCTGATCAAATCATTCATAGTATTGGCGAGGGAAAGATTGGCCCATTTTATTTTCTTTATGGGGTAGAAAGTTTTTACCGTTTAGAAATAATTCGAGCGCTAAACCAAAAGCTGATCACACCAGATAACAAGGATTTTAATCTAGAAAATTTTGAGGCTCGTGAGTCATCAGTGGGTGATTGGATTGGGGCAGCAAAGACACTATCTTTTTTGGGAGGGATGAAACTTGTTATTGTAAGAAATTTACATGAAACAACCATAGAAGATTCTGAACAAAAAAAACTTTTTGAATATGTTGCCGATCCAGGGTTGGATTCATGTTTGGTAATTACAGCAGACAAGGTGGATCGAAAACGAAAACTTTATAAAAATCTAACAACTCAAGAAGGGGCGTTGTCCTGTGAAGCACCCAAAGAAGCGGGACTTCTTAGTTGGGTGCAACACCGGGCTAAATCTTTTGGCTATGATTTGAGTTCGGGAGCAGCTCGAAAAATGGTAGGTCGAGTTGGAGCCAAACCGGGGATTTTAGCGAAAGAACTTGAAAAGGCGCTGACCTATGCGGGAAAAGAAAACAAAATTACAGAGTCCATGGTCGGAGACCTTGTCGGGGATATCAAAGTGGAAAACGCTTTTTTGTTGACGGAAGCTCTTAAGGAAAAAAAAATAGAGAAGGCACTGCTGTTGTTGCAAAACCAACTAGACCATGGGGAAGACCCGGTGAAAATATTGGGTTTGATTGCTTGGCAATTTAGAACGCTGTGGGAAGTTAAACATTATCAGGCACAAAAATATGGGGTCCAAAAAATAGCTCAGCAGATGGGAGCAAAGCCATTTTTAGTTGAGAAGGCCTTGCAGTACACAAAAAATTTTAATAGATCAAAACTACAAGAAGGTATGAAGTATTTGTTGGAAGCTGATCGAGAGCTTAAAACCTCAAGCAGGGAGCCTCGGGGGGTTTTAGAGGCGCTGCTCTTGCGAATTTGTTCAGGCTGAAGTGGATAGTTGGTAGACTTTTCTTGCTAGACCAGAAACCTTGCGAGAGGCAGCCCGCTTATGAATTATTCCCTTGGCGGCATTTTTTGCAATAATTTTCGATGCTTCCTTTAGAGAGTTTTGTGCTCCCTCAACGCTCTTTTCCTCTACCTCGAGGAGAACACCCTTTATAGCATTCTTAATTTGAGAACGTCTGGTTTTATTTCGTTCATTTCGTTTTTCGTTTTGACGATTGCGTTTGAGCGCGGATTTATGGTTAGCCAAGAAACTCTCCTGAATCAAAAGGTTTAATCTCTACAGATAGAAGTAATCCTGTAATGTACTTTGTTTTGGGAGAGTTTGTCAAGGAATTGGTGTCCTAAATGGCAAAAGGATATTAAAAAGCTCCTATTTTAGGAGAAGAAAAGGAGGTGTTTGCAAAAAACTTGTCATCGGGGGAGGTGTTTTTCTATCAGCTTGGACTCGAGTATTTTTTTGTTACCATTTGCAAACTGTTGAGCTTGTTTAAAGAGTTTTTTTGTTTTTTTCTGATTGCCCTTCAGGTGTTGCATCAAACCCAGATTAAAATAGATTTCTCCGGCGGTGCCATCTGCAACTCTGGCTTGAGTAAATGCGATCAACGCGTCTAAATCTTTCCCTTCATAAAAATATTTAATTCCTCGGTCGTTATGTATTTTTGCCGAAGGTTCTGCTGCTGTTGGTAGTAGCAGGGGGGTCTCTTTGGTTTTATCACAATTAGTGATGGTTAATGTAAACAGTAGAATTAAAATTAAATTCTTCATAAAAGTAGTTGGTTAGAGGGTGTTGATGTATATTAACTTTAGTTGTTAGTAAATTAGATTCAATAAAGTGATAAATTAATTAAGACCGTATACCGATGGATAGTGAAGTGGTTTTTTTATGTAGTACCCCTGATGCATGTAGATGGCATAAAAACNCCCTAGGCTATTCTTAAAGACAGGGAATTGCGTTCGGCCAGTTTGAGCAAGGGAATAACCAAGGTAAAAAAAGTATCTAACTATTCGATTGGGTANCATTTTTTATGCAGGACCTANCCAAGTGTGCCAATCATCATTAATCACACCTTTTTTTTTATAGCGGTCCATAGCGTTTTTGCAGTGGCAGGTTCGTTCAGTCCTTAATAGGCCTAGAAATGTTCCAGCAAGAATACTGGGAAAGCGAGAAACGGATTCTTCAACTTGTATTTTTTCTTGATTTGTCTGCATACCTTCAAACAACTCTCCTGTTTTAAACTCACGTGCGACGGTGCCTTCGGCAAAATTGGTTAGATAGCAAATAGACGCATAGCANATTTCAAGTTCGCGGGCGAGAAAGAGTTCCGGANCAAGGGTCATTCCAACAAGATCTCCACCATGTAAGCGAAATTTTTTAATTTCAGCAGGGGTTTCCAGTCGTGGTCCTTCAGTGCAGACATAGACTGCTTGCTCGTGATGAGAGAATCCAAGTGAGCACATTGAATCATGGACTACTTGTTGGATTTGAGGGCAAAAGGGACGATCTTGGCGAATAAAACCAAGGCCCCGGTTTTTAAAAAAAGTGGTTTCCCGGTTTTTAGTCTCATCAATTATGTCATTAGGTAATACATATTCGCCTGGCTTAAAAGATGGGTTGATGATACCTGGGCCAGACCACGAAATAATACGCTCAACGCCACATTCCTTGAGGGCATAAATATTGGCGCGATAATTAACAAATGGAGCAGTGATTGAATAGTCTTTTTCTCCGTGCCGTGACAGAAATAGGTATTCTAAGTTACCAGCCCGAAAATGATGAATAGGGGCGCTTTTCCCAAAGGGAGTTTCTAATGTGATGGTATCTATATTTTCTCCTAGAGCACCATTTGTAAGTAGATCATATGCACCGCTTCCACCTATAACACCAAGTGGAGTTGAAACAGGATCTTTCCCCGGAGATTTGCTCATTGGTGTGAATAAGTTTGAATATCATTTACATAATGGCTTGCCGAGTCGAGAATCGAACGGATTTCATTCTCGGTCAGTTTGCGTTTGACTTTTGCCGGCGCTCCTATTACCAAGTTGCCAGGTTGTATGTTAGTGCTTGGGGTCACTAGAGAACCTGCACCAACTATACAGTTTTCCCCAATTGTCGAACCATCCATTACCGTCGCGCCCATTCCTATAAGACAGCGAGATTCAATGGTACAGGCGTGAAGGGTAGCATTGTGCCCGACAGTTACTTCATCTCCAATGGTGAGCGGATACTTTTTTCGAGCCACGTGAAGCACGCAACCATCCTGAATATTGGTACGTTTTCCGATCCTAATATAATTAACATCACCACGAATTACTGCATTGAACCAAATACTACTTTCCGCACCTATTACTACATCACCAATTACCGCAGCACTTTCAATAATATAGGCTGAAGAATCAATGCGGGGCATTTTGTTTTGGAATGCTAAAAGCATTTTACCTATTCAAGGATTACTAGTTTGATTGTTAAAATTAAATTATTGCCAGCTGAAATGTTAAAAATAACTATTAAGGTGAAATGGAAATTTTAGATTTAGTGTTCAGTTTGTTTCGCTAAAGTTAAATGTACATTTCGCATAATATCGTAACATTTATTTGCCAGAATTTTTCGATCAGTCTCCCCTTGAAGCGAGGGTAGAATTTGAACCGTTACATCCAATTGTTGTTGTTTTAGAAGTTTAATAAGATGTGTTAGGAAATTAGTATTATGCCAACAGGCAACAGATGGTTTTTTGTTGTCATGGTAATAAACCACAACAGGTACTACCGGTTTCCCAGTTTGAATAGCTGCTTCAAAATGGGATGATTTAAACGGTAAAATATCCTTACCATCTGTGGCCTGTGCTTCTGGAAAGAGGACTACAGAGCACTTTGCCTTCAAGCGGCGCTGAATTTGGTCAATCGTGAAGCGAACCTGTTGTTTTTGGTTTCTGTCCACGAAAATAGTAGCGCCAAGTTGTGTTAACCAGCCCACAAAAGGCCATCGTCGGACCTCAGCTTTAGATACAAAAAAAGATGGGAAACAGGAACCCATAACAAAAATATCCGGTGCGCCCACATGATTTGCAATGATAAGCGACCCTGGGGCAACCATAGATTTATGGTCTACCTTAACTTTAATATTAAATAATAAGCATGAGCATTGTGCCCACAGTGTTGAAAAAAAAATAACAGTACGGTAATAATTTTCTTTAGACAAACAATAAATAAAAAACAAAATAAAACCTATTAGTCCGAAACAAATATAGGTTGGGACTAAAACGAGCATTCTTGTTATAGCGAGTAGGTATCCCATGGGAGTTTTAGAATGTTTCTTCAGTTTTGTTTATTATGCCGAGCATGTCGGTTAATAATATCCGAGCGGCATTATTTGCTATAGAGAATACTAGTTCTGACGTCTTGAATTTTGGAGAAACGTTAGTGTTAAGAGAAGAGGTTAATTTCTTAGCGATATGGGACCATGCCGATTGGCTTTTAAGGATGCTGTAATGAATTTTATCTATACCGCAAAACTGATTCATGTCATTGATTACAGTTACCTTCTTATTGGAAGACTGTAGAATGAACTTGTTGATAACTGTAATATTATTTGAGGCCTGAGAGTATTTTATCGGACTCCTTGGAAAAAAAATCTGACGGATGATGTGAAAGCGTAATTCACTAATATCATTTTCGAGGTCTACGGGGATTGAAGTAATAAAAATATTTGTTTTAAACTCACCCAATGCGTTAACGAGGTATTGCAAGCCGTTAATGATTTTCTCCGATGAAACACCGTACATAATGTCATTGCCAATATCTGTGATAAGAGCGATTACCGGCTGGTCTTTTACCCTTTTGTTTCGGACTGCTTCCAGAATACCGCACTTGAGAATCGGAGAATAGACTGCGTTGAGTATTCCACCGCGGCTGAGATAGCCCCTTCCTGGGCCCATGGCATGAAGAAAACTCGCTGGCCTTGGGAATATGCATCGTTCGATGCAGTCTTTCAATCCATGAAAGGAACGAGCTAGATTGCTTGCACCAAGGAAAATAAAAAGTACAGGGTTTTGTGTTTGATCCTCAGTCGAAGTGGTTAGAGGGAGGATAAGGGACATGTTTGCTTTTTATTAAGCATTGTTTCCCCGGTGAGTTGGGCTCACTCCGCAGGAATGGGATTGACATAAATTTCACGAGGCCTAACCCCATCTGAGGGACCCACCACGCCATCTCGCTCCATCATTTCTATAATGCTTGCGGCACGATTGTAACCTATTCTTAACCTTCTTTGTATGTATGAAATAGAAGCTTGTCGGTCTTTTGCGACTAATGCCAAGGCTTCGTCATACCTTTCGTCGTATTCTTCTGTTTCTTCAGGTTTTTTCTTGTCTGTTACCACAACTTCAAAAATCTCTTCTTTATAGGTAGGTTTTTTTTGTTCCTTAATGAAACTTATAATCTTTTCAATTTCCTCATCACTTACCATGGCACCATGAATTCGTAACAGCCGGTGAGTTCCTGGGGGCATAAATAACATGTCTCCTTTCCCAAGAAGTTTCTCGGCCCCCATGGAATCAAGGATAGTTCGGGAGTCGACTCGAGAGGTTACCTTGTAGGACATACGAGACGGGAAATTGGCTTTGATGATTCCGGTTAAAACGTCAACAGAAGGACGCTGTGTGGCAACAATTAAATGAATCCCAGACGCGCGCGCCATTTGAGCAAGTCTAGTGAGTGCTTCTTCTACTCCCTTAGAAGCAACCATCATAAGGTCAGCCAATTCATCGATGACAATCAGAATGTAGGGTAGTTTTTCTGGGGGTTCGGTGGGTTTGTCGTTTTCTTTCTCTAGTTCGTCAGATTCCACTTCGTGAGGTTTGATAGTGTTTTTATTATCCTGCTCCCATTGTTTTAGTTTTTGCTCATATTTTTTACGTTCTTTATCTATCTTTACGTTGAACCCGCTGAGGTTTCGAACACCTATTTCAGCCATCATCTTATATCGATTTTCCATTTCCTGTACAGCCCAGGCTAAGGCTGCAGCGGCTTTTTTCGGGTTCGTGACAACCGGTGCAATAAGGTGAGGAATCCCATCGAAAATCGATAGTTCCAACATTTTTGGATCAATCATTATCATTTTGACTTCATCAGGCGTAGCGTTAAGAAGAATACTGCAGATCATGGCGTTTAATCCGACGCTTTTCCCAGAACCAGTAGAACCAGCCATCAAAAGATGTGGGATTGTGGCCAGATCTTGCGCTACAGGTACGCCAATATTGTCTTTTCCAATTACCATCATTAATTTTGAATTCGATTCGGCAAACTCTTTAGAAGTTATTATTTCTTTAAATGAAACAACTTCCTTTTTAACATTAGGAATTTCTATTCCTACGACAGGTTTTCCTGGGACAGGGGCAAGAATGCGTAAGCTAAGCGCTCGCATAGCGAGTGCAAGGTCATCGCTCAAGGAGAGAATTCTACTGACNTTGATTCCTGGGGCAGGTTCAAATTCATATAATGTGATGACAGGCCCAGGGAGAACTTGCACGACTTTTCCTTCTACTCCAAAGTCAGCTAGTTTGCGTTCTAATATAGAAGTACTGATCAGGATTTCTTCTTTCATTTCATCCGAGTTTTCTATCGGTAAAGGATCATGTAGCAAACTGACAGGTGGNATTTGATAATTTCCGTTTTCAGGTGTCGGTGGTTGTTTTTCCTCCACAATAAAACCGGTATTTCTATTTTTTCTCCGAGGGACAATGGTAGGAACCTGAGTCGATTCCGTGGTTTTTTCAGGAGGTCTGGTTCTTGTTATAATTAAAGGTTCGGTTGGTTCAAATATTTCATTGGGATTTTCTTTAGCAATAATAGTAGACTCACGAACAGTATTGACCCACTCGCTTACCACTAGTTTTAACTTGTTAGATAGTCGCAATAACTTACCAATACCTGTTCCTGTAAGTTTGCCCATGGTTTCCAGCATAGGGTTTACAGTTTTTCCCGTCATGGCAAGGAGTGAGGCTAAAATCATGGTGATCAAAAAAATGGTGGCACCGACATTACTTAACCACATGACTAGAAACCTTCCTAGAGCAGTACCTGNGAGACCTCCTACTTGAGCATAATTATTGAAAATAGGATCTGAGTTCATTTGAACTGCGCACAAAGCACACAATCCTATGAGTAAAAAAACTCCTGAAAACAAACGAAGTGGCCAATGATTAAATTCTTTTCCTCGCACGCAAGCCCATCCAATAATCAGGGTTATCACAGGGAAGAAAAACGCACCACTTCCAAAAAACTGGACTAGCCCATCAGAAATATAGGCGCCAACTATACCCCCGGAGTTTGCAACTAATTTCTGAGAGGAAAGGGATGTGTTCATCGATGGATCTGCGGGAGAGTAGGTTGCTAGAGATACGATAGAGAATAGGGAAAAGGCCAAGACCGCTATTCCCAGAAAATCGCGAACAAAGATAGAGGTTTTTTTATTCATGAGATGTTGTTTTAAGAGAGGTTTGATTTACCATACGACGTGTAGTGTCTTGAAGCACAGTATCTTTTTTCCAGTCACTGTCAGTTTCTGGGTAATCCAAGGTAAAGTGAAGTCCTCGGCTTTCTTTACGTTGCAAAGCGCTCATTATAATCAAATGAGCGGTGAGAGCAATGTTCCTAAGCTCAAGGGTATTCTTGGTAATTGTGAAATTCCAATAATATTCTTTAATTTCGTTCAGAAGTAACTGAATACGTCTTTCGGCTCGGTGAAGTCTTTTATTTGAGCGTACGATACCAACATAATTCCACATGATTCTTCTGATTTCATCCCAATTATGTGAGACGACAACCGACTCGTCGCTGTCCACTGCGTTTCCACAATCCCAGCTAGGTATGTCATCGGGATTTATATTATTGAATGATCCTGATTTTAGTAGCAGGGCAGCCTTGGCCACGGCTCGATTTGATAGTACAAGTCCCTCCAATAGCGAGTTGGAAGCTAGTCTATTGGCGCCATGCAGTCCAGAGTAGCAAACTTCTCCACTGGCAAAAAGGTGGCGAATGTTTGTTTGGCCATTAAGATCAACTAAGACCCCCCCACAGGTATAATGGGCGGCAGGTACTACGGGAATTGGCTTGTTAACCATATCAAAACCGAACTGTAAGCAGGTTTGGTAGATATTCGGAAAACGTTCGCGTATTTGGTAACCCTTCATATGAGTAATATCTAAATAAACGCAGTCGTCGCCACTTTTTTTCATTTCGTGATCTATGGCGCGGGCCACAATGTCCCGTGGAGCCAGACATCCTAAGGGGTGATAAGTTTCCATGAAAGTGCGTCCATTTTTCAGTCGCAATATACCGCCTTCTCCGCGTACTGTTTCAGAAATTAAAAAAGATTTTGCTTGAGGGTGGTATAAACAAGTTGGATGAAATTGAATGAATTCCATATTAGCTATTTTGGTCCCCGCACGGTAAGCTGCAGCAATTCCATCACCTGTGGCAGTGTCAGGATTGGACGTATAAAGGTAGACTTTTCCAGCACCTCCACTGGCTAACAAGGTGATTTTGCTAAGAAAAGTTTTCACCTGTTTTGTGTTGACATCAAGGGTATATGCTCCAAGAGCTTCATCCTTAGCGCTTCCAGGTTCAACCCTAGAATCTAATCTACCGCGCGTAATAAAATCGATCAGCATATGGTGTGGAAAAACCGTTATATTTTTTTTGCTATTGATTGCCTCAATCATGGCGCGTTCTATTTCTTGTCCTGTAAGATCATTGGCGTGTAGAATTCGATCTCTGGAGTGTCCTCCTTCACGNCTCAAATGGTAGTCTTCTCCCCGACGGGTNAACTTAACACCCAAGTTAATTAACTCTCTTACGTGAGAAGGTCCCTCTCTGCAAATGATGCGGACTACGTCCTCACGGCATAATCCACGGCCCGATTCGATGGTGTCACTAGCATGTAATTCAAACGAGTCGTCGTCGGTCATTACAGAGGCTATTCCACCTTGCGCATANAAAGTGGCAGATTCGGCCAGTTTATCTTTACTGACAATTGCCACCGATCCAAATTGAGAGGCCTTGAGGGCAAACGTTAGCCCAGCAATTCCGCTACCGATAACAAGAAAATCTTTTTTAATTATCATATTCTAGATTATAGANCGATTGCCCTTTATTTTCAATGAGATAAAGAAANAGGTTGTCTGGTGTGCCCACCCTATTTCAAACGGAACATGGATCAATGGTTTCACCAAAACCAGAAAAAAGTTATTAGGTTAAAAGGGTGTAGAAGAATAAATAAGTATGGGTGGAACAAAACCAAATTATTTTTATTTATTACTGGAATAAAGTGGGGAAGGAATGAAAGGAAAAATAATGTACAGGTCAGACGACATATTGGTTAACGGATATTGCCTTTTTCATCGATTATGTAAGTTTTATTACTGCTACTATGNTTTGCTGTGGCTTGGAAGTCAGTTTTAGTTTCCTTCCCTTGTGNAATGAGTATATCTANATCAGAAGACTGGATNTAGCCATTTTGGGCTTCCTTAGCAATGTCGATAGAACATTGTGTATTAATGTCATCTGCCCAAAATTTTGCACAGGCTTGGTGAAGCTTCTCTAGGTTTTCCTTCGACTCNCTATCATATCTGAGTTGTCTGTAATGCTCTAACTGGGGAGTAGCTATAGCTGCTAGAATGCCGATAATGACGAAAATAATTAACAGCTCTAAAAAACTAAACCCAGTTACATCTTTTTTTCTGTCTAATTTCCATCGCATGTCTTAATTCTCCCGTGGCATTAAATGAATGGCCCTTAGTTAAGCCAGAAAAAAGACCACTNCTAACAATAGTGATTAGTGATAGAGGGGAAATTCGATACTAAAATATAATCNAATAGAAGATAAGGTTAAATCATTTTAAAGTCAACGCTTCAGAGGTGGCCCATTGCCAGACCCGACATTTTTTTTAAGCACCAGTTTTTTTTAGTTNCTTAAAAAGGATTTTAAAAAAGAGTGATGGTATACATGGGGTTAGCGTTAGATAATTAACTGCGGAAAAGAGCTATGAATCAGAGTATAAAACAAATCGGAATATTGGGTGGTAGTTTTGACCCTGTACATATAGGTCATATTGGTTTAGCGCAAGAAACTCATGAAAAGTTTAGTTTAGACCAGATTCTATTTTTACCTGTTTTTCAATCGCCTCATAAAGCTAATATTCCTCTAGCTTCAAGCACCCACCGCATGGCAATGCTAAAGTTGGCTATTAAGGATAATACCCACTTTAGTATTTCGGATACGGAGATACGCAGAGAAGACGTTTCTTATACCATCGATACGATAAACTGTTTTAGATTGCAATATTCAAGCAGTGAGTTGTATCTCATAATTGGGTACGACAATTTATTAGATTTAGATTTGTGGAAAGGTTCACGGCAAATTATGGAAAACTGTCATATATTGGTGGCCTCACGCCCGGGTTTGAAGGCATTTAGTTCAACAGCTAAGATTTTTGGTTTCTTTAATGGAGATTCCCCATATAGTCTTGGTAAGACAAAAAATAAAAATCAGGAATTCATTCACCGTGAAACGGGAAAAAAATTGATTGTTTATGATATTAGTCCACGGGATATTTCATCAAGTGTTGTGAGAGAAAAATTAGTGCTCGGAAAACCAGTAGATAACTTGTTGCCTCCGGAAGTTGAAAGATATATTATTGAACACCAAATTTATAAGATGTGACCTAAGCTTCAAAACCAAACGAGCATAATGTGAATGATAGATACGTTAAATGATTTAAAACAATTAGTAGTCCAAGCGGCTGCTGAAAAAAAAGCTTTTGATATTCTAGTTATGGATTTGCGGGAGCGCTCAGATTTGACAGACTTTTTTGTCATTTGCAGCGCAACTTCGAGAATGCAAGTTCAGGCGATTACCGATTCTATTCTGGATCAAGTTTACGAATCTCCCCACAAATTATCTTCAAGGGAAGGTTACACTTCGGGTAATTGGGTGGTTTTAGACCTGATCGATGTTGTGGCACATATTTTTCATAAAGATGTTCGCGCGCAATATGACCTCGAGCGTTTATGGGGCGATGTGCCNCTCGTTGAAGTNCCTCATCGATGATGATAATTTAGAAAAAAANTTTATGAATGAAACCAAAATTGCCTCCTTTAGAGCTAAATTGGAAGAAATTCGTTTTTCCATAGCGGGTGAGGTACGGGAAAAATACAAATCCTCCCAAGACCATCTAACTGAGCAGGTTGCAGATATAGCTGATGATGCAGTCCAATCCTATGACCGCCAACTGATGATGGGGCTTGGGGAAAAAGAATTTGGAAAGTTACGATTAGTGGAAGAAGCGATCGAAAAAATAGACCGGGGACAGTATGGAATTTGCTTGGAGTGCGAGGAGTTAGTTTCTGAAGAAAGACTGACCGTTGTTCCCTTTGCATCACACTGTGTCGATTGTCTTGAAAAAATAGAAAAGAAAAATACCGGAATTTAAATGTATGATGGGATTTCTTTTTAGCCAGTCTATTTGCAAGTAGCTCTCACCCCAGCATATAAACCAATTTAGTAAAACCACCAACCACGGAATTCAAGTGTCACTTAAATCAATAATCACCTTCCTTTTCTTTGCATTGCTTTCAGTGTATTTTTCCTTTTTAAATCCTCATGAGGTGGATATACATTTTGCTCAGGGTTGGTCGTTTCAACTTCCAATGATTGTTTTGTTTCTGGGTTCTGTGTTGTTAGGTATTCTGGTAGCTGGTTTTTTGCACGGAGCACTTTCTTTAAAAAATTTTTTTATCAATTTGAAAAAATCTGGACGCGCCAAGCGTCAAAATAAAAGTAACCATCGAAGTGAGAGGCTACTCGAAGAAGCCGAAAATTATTTAGCATGCGGGCACGTCTCAAAATCTGTTGCTGCTTATGAAAAAATTTTAAACANGTCNCCAAGNCACGTACGAGTTCTTACCCAACTTGGAAATATAGCAAGGGAGGAAGGGAATGTTGAACGTGCTCTAAAACTTCATTTGATAGCAANAGAAATTGCGCCTGAAAACTTGAATGTTTTGTACGCCTTAGCTGAGGACTATTGTATTCAGGCAACCCCAAAAAAGGAGATGGAGGTTCTTGAAAAAATTTTAGAATTTAACCGAAGGTCCCCTCGTGCTCTTTGTCGGATGAGAGAAGTTTATTTAAAGTTGGAAGATTGGCCATCGGCAGTAGAAGTGCAACGAAAACTAGTTGCTCTAGTTAAAGGAAGAGAAAAAAAAGAAAAAGAAAAAAGAATGCTCGGCCAGTATATTTACAAAAGTGGGGTCCGTTATTTCAATAATGATAGCTTTGAATTAGCAATTACCGAAATTAAAAGATCTTTGCGGGAAAATGCCCAGTGTCTATCTTCACATATTCTATTAGGAGATGCTTACCTAAAAACGGGTGATAGAAAGGGAGCATTAAAATCATGGAAAAAAGGCTATGCTTATACAAAGTCAATAGCCTGTATGATGCGAATGGAAGAGGTCTATAGAGAGTTGGGTCAACCGGGGGAAATGATAAAAGAATACAAAGAAGCTATCAGGAATTCGAAAAATGGACCTAGTGAAATACTAATCATGCTATTAGGTGTTCTTTGTTTAGAGGAGAAGACTCCTCAAGAAACTATACGATTAATCGAAGAAAGTACAGACTCCGAGAAAGCTATTATCCCCTCTCTTATTCTGGGTGATGCCTACAAACAAGACCACAACGAAACGAAATCTAAAAAAGCATTAGAAAATGCTACTCGACAAATAAAGAGGGCAATCTTTAATTTTAAATGCGGTGCGTGCGGTAAAACTTTAAATAAGTGGACTGACCATTGTTCGGCTTGCAATACTTTTGATACGATGGAACGTTTCTTAGGGATTAGTTCTTAGTAAAGGTTCTTAATAGATCAGTTTTAACCTTACGCTTGTCGGTTTTGTGTTTTTTGGTTAAGCATTTACTCTCTCGGGTAGAGCTATATTATTAAAATTAATAGTCGGCGGGGTCATTTTTTAGGCATTTTCTACGATCTTTTTTTGCTCTAGATTTGTCTTTTTCAAATTTTCTCCAGTTAAGCGCGTCAGACTTTTCTGGGATGATAGATTTTTTGTTGTCCCCATCCTCCCAGGAAAGCTTTGGTCGAGGCGTTGGTCGGGAAAAATTAACTGGCGTTTTTGAAAAATATTTTCTACCAACATCAAACTCTTTTGTTGTTAATCCCAGTTCCATTTCATAAAGATCTTTCGCCGCCTTGGGGAAACGTCCAGAAAACAAACCTTCTCCCCGCATGAGAATTTCCTTAATATTAACTAGGCTAGACCGCCACGATTCAGGTATTTCATGCCACCCATAAATCGCTCCAGCTAAAGCTCCAACCAAAGCACCGATCTTATCTGCTTCTTTTCCCATGTTGAGACCTGTAGTCAAAGTTGAGCCGAATTCACGACCCTCGCGCAAAACAAGAAGCAGGCATAGTGGCAATAAAGTTAAAACATAGGATTGGGCGGGACTAGTAATTTTTATTTTGTGCCGGCCAGAAGCGTTTTGGCAGATCCAATTTAATAACTCATCACAATCAAAACCCCACCGCTCTCGAAGACTTGTGAGACTTTTTTTAAGTAATCCACGTTCTGACTCAGAAGTCTGGTTCCAAAAAATGGGTGCAGTTTTTTCGACTTGATTCTGGATCTTTTGACAAAACTCTTCAGCAGTAATTAAAATTTCTTCTGCTTGATGGTGTGGCTCTTCACTTTCTGGTTTTAAAAGTAAAAACCTAGATACAAGATATCCGATGAGGGCAAGTCCGGTGATCTCGCATAAATTACGACTCATCATTAAACCGATATTAATATTTACAGAAATACCAATTTCGGGCCGGTCTCTATGGATGAGTCCCGCTGGAATTCCCATAGTTAAAAATGTTGCGTCTGCAGGATTATGGTCAGTTACTTGGGGTGCAGCACCTTTTAGGGAGTTGATCAATTGAAAAAATTTTTTATCGGGATGGCGATAAACCCCCAAATAATGCTCTGGTCCACCCACACTCAACTTAGTCAGAAATTCAATGGTTTTTTCTGCGTTCCATTTTCTATTTTGTAGGAGACAGTCGGCAATAACCAACGAACCCTGAGTTTGTATTCCATAGAGNCCCTGCATTTTAAATCGTTTAATTCCTTTCCCAATGAACGGACGCACATCCTTAAAGCTATTCATGGAGCCAAAGAGTTGCTGGATAGTTTCTGGTTTTATGCTTTTTGCGGATAGACCCATGGCATCACCCACAGCCATTCCACACCAACTCCCAACAACCTTNTCCTTAATATCCATAGTATGAGAGTGGGTACATGTAGTATTCTTAGAGTAGTTGTAACAGTTGCTTCAAACCTCGATTAAGTCCGTTGCTTGGGTTTGCAAAGCTAATTCNAAATGAGCGGCACAGCTTCCTAGCGCCTGCAGCGCAGTGACATGAGCTATTTCGGGATGGTTATTTGTCTGACTTAAATGCATCAATATTACTCGTTGAAGGTGCTCATGTTTAACTGTTGTCAATAGCTCTCCGCAGGCCTCATTAGATAAATGGCCAAGGTCACTTTTTATCCTCTGCTTCACAGACCAGGGATAGGGACCAAAATCTAACATCTCAACATCGTGGTTGGATTCTACTAGCAATACATGAGAATTTTGCAATATTTCACGAACNTCATGAGTAACCATTCCCATATCGGTTGCGTGNCCTAGTTTTCTGTTTTGGTATCGAATCACGTAAGCGACAGATTCCTTCGCATCGTGAGAAGTAGCATAGGGTTCTATCTCAAGACCATTTAGAGAAACCGTTTCACCTGCGCGGATGGGATTGAATGCTGGGATGCTTCCTAGTTTTTGACTGGCCTGAATAGTACCATTGGTAGCATATAATGGTATTGAGTGTTTACGCACTAAAGGTCCGACGCCACCTATATGATCCGAGTGTTCGTGTGTTAAAAAAACGGCATCCAATTCTTCAGGTGTTCGGTCAATTAATTTCAGGCGTCTTTCAAGTTCTTTGACGCTCAAACCTGAATCAATAATTATTTTTACCGCATCAGACTCGACATAAATACAGTTTCCTCGACTACCACTGGATAATACAGAAAATTTAAAAATGAGATAGCCTTTCTTGGAAGGTTCTAAATATTAAATTATTTTAAAAAAGTGTTTTTTGTAAAATTCTTGGTATAAATTTTTTAATTAAGATGGGATAGTTCTTTTAAGCTTGCGAAGTGATTAATGGTTTTTATTTAGTGCCGCCTTGACCGACAACTCAGGAACGTCATCAACAATTTCAACTGAGCCTATACTCTTTGTTAGTATAAATCGAAGCTTATTATGGGTGGTTTTTTTATCGTTATACATTGCACTGATGACATCTTCAGCGTTTAAATTAGGCGAATGTACGGGAAGATTAAATTTTTTCAGTAGATTTGTTATGCGTATAGGCACATCTTCTGAACATTCCCCGGTTTCTACAGAAAGCCATGCCGCTTGAATCATTCCTATGGCTAATGCTTCTCCATGAAGATATTCGGTATAGTTGGTAAGGGTTTCTATGGAGTGTCCAAAGGTATGCCCAAAATTTAGAATCATACGATGTCTGCTCTCTCGCTCATCTTTTTCAACCACCTTTGCTTTGATAGCGCAAGAAGTCTCAATGATATGTTCAAGACAATCACGATTGAGAGAAAGAATTTCTTTAGTGTTATTTTCCAAGAAAGCAAACAACTTCTCGTCTGCTATGATTCCATACTTAATTACTTCGGCGAGTCCAGCCCTGAATTCGTTTTTGGGTAGAGTTTGTAGAGTGTCAAGGTCAACTACTACCAACTTAGGCTGATAAAAAGCTCCAATCATATTTTTTCCACGTGGGTGATTTACCGCAGTTTTACCACCTACACTGCTATCCACTTGTGAGAGTAGGGTGGTCGGTATTTGAATGAAAGGGATTCCACGCTGATAGGTAGCTGCTATGAAACCAGTCAGGTCACCTACCACTCCACCGCCAAGGGCAATCAATGTCGATTTTCGATCGCAGTTCATCTCGAGCATCCGGTCGTAAACTAGCTCTGCCTGCTGAAGTGATTTTGATGTTTCGCCTTCGGGGATCTCTATGACACCGGATAAATGACCCGTACTTGCTAACCCTGATTCGATTTTTTCTCCAAACAAATTTCTTACAGAGGGGTGTGTGATAATAATATTCCGACTGGGTTCAAGTCGTTTGGAAATAAACTCGCCGACTTGAGGTAAAATATTTCGGCTGATTAAAATATCATAACTTCTTTCATCTAGATCGATGTTCAAACGCTTCATGAGTACGAGTCAATTATCTATAGAGTAATAAACCTGACCATATTAGCACTTTGGAAACAGTGTTTGAACCGTTTATCCTATGAAAGTATTCACATTGGTAATGGATCAATCTAATTTGTTTATTTGAATTTAACTAATTAACATAAACTATTTTTAGTTGCCCTTTAATGGGTATTATTGCTAATAAAAACGCACTCTAGCATTTCTATCTAATGGCATCATATTGCTAGGTTCCCTATCGATTAAGAATACAATTCCCAGTTGAAAGCCAAATATTTTTAGACTACAGTCGTTTTTATGAAACAGGTTTATTTGGATACATTTGGTTGCCAGATGAATGCGGCAGATACAGACCGCATGGAACTATTACTGTTTCATTCNGGTTATATCCGCACTGGAGAAGTCCAAGATGCAGACCTGATCCTCATCAATACATGTTCTATCCGAGATAAGGCAGAACAAAAAATATATTCTCTTGCTAGAAACTTAAAACCACTTAAAGAAGTTAATCCCGATCTAATTCTTGGGTTTACTGGATGCTTGGCCCAGCAAGAGGGGGAACAGTTTTTGGAAAAAATGCCTTTTGTTGACCTTGTTATAGGGCCTGATGGAGTGGAGCATATTGTTAGGTTGGTGGACGAGGTCAAGGAAAAGAACGTACCGGTCGTGCGGACCCAGTTCGATACGGATACAAATTACAAAATTCCTGAGCTTTCGGGCGAAACTCCACTAAAACCAGGTTCGACTACGTTTGTTAATATAATTAAAGGTTGTGACAAATATTGTACCTTCTGCGTAGTCCCTTTTACGCGTGGTCGAGAAAAAAGTCGAGAAGTCGAAGAGATTGAACAAGAGGTTCGACTTTTAGTATCAAGAGGTGCACGTGAGGTTGTTTTGCTAGGACAAAACGTCAACGCTTATGGGAAACGCGGACTTAAACGACCAGTTCCTTTTCATGAATTATTATATCGAATCGCGTCGATTTCTGGCCTGGAACGTTTGCGGTTCACGACGAGTCATCCAAAAGACTTTACCCGCGAGTGCATATCGGCTTATCAGGACCTTGATATTTTGGTAAATCATTTACATCTTCCTGTGCAAAGTGGAAATAACCGTATTCTTAAAGAGATGCGTAGAATGCATACGGTAGAAGAATATATTTCTATAATAGAGGAGCTTAAGACTGCTGTGCCAGATATGGGTTTATCCACCGATATCATTGTGGGTTATCCGGGTGAGTCAGAATCAGAATTTGAAGATACTCTTGTTTTAATGGAAAAAATAAAGTTCAACAACAGTTATATGTTCAGTTATAGTCCACGCCCTAATACCCCAGCGCAGGATTTTCCTGATTCAGTGCCGCAGTCAGTGAAGTCGGCTCGTTTACAAAGAACAATTGAGTTACAAAAGAAATTAACTCTTGAACAAGGAGAAAAATTTATAGGTAAGGAAGTAGACGTTTTGGTAGAAAGTGAAAGTTTTAAATCTGGGGCCGATTTTAGGGGGAGAAATGCTCAGTACTGGTCAGTTAACTTTACTGGAGACAAAAGGCGGATTAGCCCAGGTGACATGGTGAAAGTTGTTGTGGAAGAAGCATCCGGTCATGTGTTAAGGGGTAGAGGTGTTTTGTAGGGGAATACGACAAACTAAAGATTGAAGGGTCGAACACAGCGGCGCCAGCTGGATAAAGAGAATAGAAACTAACTACTCTTAATAGAAGTCAAGCTGGGAATAAATTTCTTCTTCTAAAGAAGCCACATGAGGGAGAATAATTTTAATAGCAAGTCTTGCATCATGAATGAATTTTAGATTTGGAATGGCAGACCGGGAAGCTAAATGGGACAATGTTTCCCTACAAAAATGATCTAGATCGTGAATTTTATCNAAAAGGTCCTGTGGTAAATCCTTCAACCCAACCTCATTTTTTTCAAGAAACCTTAAGATTTCTATCAAGCTAAGTTTGATACTAACTGTTTGATCGCGCAAAGCAGAGGTTACCTTTGATTCAGGATGATTTAAATCGGAGTAAATTGTCTTTAATAGTTCCCTAAGGTGCTTGTAGAGACTTTCGTGCTGACTTTGATTGCTAAATACTTTTCCTTCGCCCCCAAATAAGATATTAAAAACTGATTCTAATTTATAATCTTCGGATCCTATAACTGTATAGAGGATAGATATAAACTCATCTTTAGTGAATGCTACCTTCAAATCTAGGAATATCTTATCAAGTGAACCGGTTTCGCCTTTCGAAACCCTAGGTTTTTCTTCATAAATAGNTTTGTTGAGATAGTTTTGGGATCCCGGAACTAGCCTTCCTCCACCTTCTTCACAAGCTACTACTTCTAGTTCAGTTAGTGACTCTATAAAATCTACCAAAGAAAAGGCGGGAACATTTAGTAAGTTTTGATCCATATGATAAAAAGTGCAGAGAATCTGTTTTTCAAGCCCCATGGCGCAAAACGAATCAATTTCACAAAGTTTTTTCAGGGTTGTTTCCATAGAGATAAATAGTGATCTCATTTTTAGGCGAGATAGGTGCATTATACTTTTGCGACAAGGTTGAATTTGGAAAACGCCTGTATCGTAATCTAAAAGTTTAATGCATAAAAAATCACCCTCTTTTAGTTTGTTTTGTTGGATGATGTGAGTTATGTCCCAAGCGGTAACTAGTAGAGAGCTTTTTGCTAGAGCCCAATGATTCAATTTGATTTCATTTGGAAAGTGGGCTGGGCTAGAGTATTGGTAGTANGGAATAATATCTTCTATAAGAAATGGTAGTTTCTGCTTTGAGATTTCTTTGCCTTCTAAATAAAGAAAAGCGAGATCNGATTCTTGCTTTTTGTTTGAAATAAAAGGGATGAGTCTATGTCCTGGAAAAAAAACTTTTTTATTTATTTCAAAACTATTTAAGCGAACAGATAAAGACAGGTTNTTAATTTTTTTCAAAGCGACAGGAATAGGCAAAAAATCATTTTCCTTCGTTTCAATTAAATCATTATGGGTGGATAATTTTTTCTTTAATCTTTTTAGGGTGGAGACAGGTATTTCTTGACGCCATCTTTCTAGAATACTTTTTTCAAAATCATCGGAAGAAAAAGAAGTGCTAGACTGAAGGATTAAGTTTTCTGCTAATTTATTCAGGGTTAACTTGGCGGCCATAGCTTTAATAATCTTTTTACAAAGTGTTGGGGTAGCAGATATTGGGATAAACCAGTAACCACTATTTAGTGTTTGTTAAAAGAAATTTTGTGTCTATGAATATTGCTAATAGAAAAGGTTTTATCTGCAGGAAAGATCTTTTGGCTCAAAAAATTCTTAATAGTCAAACTAACACATACCGTTGTAAGAAGAAAGTTTTTTAGAATAAGAAAAATATTTTAATTTATATTTTTGGAGACCTATGATACGTCTCAGGTATAATTTGTAGATGGTCTATTTTTTCACCCTATCAAGAGTTTAAGTGTGAAATTACACATTGTTAGAAACAGATAACCCATGGAGCATTATTATGGCACTCAATTTAGATCCTGTTTATAGAGAAATTTTTGAAAAATTTAAGACGCGTAAAAAATTCACAATTCGTTCAGTAGAGAAAAATATATTAATGGTTGACCAAGATGAAGAGATCTGTGGGCAAAAGGAACCACGTTCATTTGAGTTTAAAAGCCCGAGAGAATTTGAAGAGTTTGTGCGGGTAGAAAACCAGTTTGAAAAGGACATAGAGAGTCAACTTCAGGGTAACAAGATGCCTTACCGTTGATTTTCCCTGACAAGGTTTTGTTATGCAGTGATTATTAACTAATCAAATGAGGGGTTATTTTATCTCGAAAACTTTCCCAGAACGAGCGCTGAGTTTTTACTGCCAAAAGATATACAATTGCTTATAGCAATGTTCAGGTTTTTTTCCCGACCCTTATTTGGGACGTAATCTAAATCGCAATCTGGGTCAGGGTTTTCCTGGTTAATGGTTGGTGTTAAAAAATTGTTATACAGTGAAAGTAAAGAAACTGAAACACCGAGCCCTCCTGATGCGCCCTGAGGGTGACCGATCATAGACTTAGTTGAACTGACTGGGATTTTAGGTGATAGACTGTTGAATAAGTTTTTAACCGCGAGCGTTTCTACCTTATCGTTGACGATTGTGGAAGTTCCATGAAAGTTAATGTAGTCTACTTGTTCCTTATTTGTCTTGGCATCTTTAAGCGCCAAGTGAATGGCTCGGGTTGATTGCTTGCCATCAGGCATAATAGCTACCCTGTGATATGCATCGCAGGTTGATCCGTACCCAAGAACCTCGCCATAGATTGGTGCATCGCGTTGATTGGCGTGTTCAAGGTCTTCAAGGATCATCATCCAACTTCCTTCTGCTAATACAAAGCCCTCCCGGTCAAGATTGAAGGGACGAGAACCGCGTGTCGGGTCATCATTGTAATGAGTTGGGTTGACTCGCATTCGTTCAAAACCAACCATCATCGCGGGAGTAACGCAAGCCTCAACACCTCCAGTTAAAATCCAGTCTTCCTGTCCAGAACGAATCGTATTAAATGAATATCCGATGGCATCTGTAGAGCTGGTACATCCGTTTGAGAGTACATGGCTTCGTCCCTGAAGACCAAAATACATAGAAATTTCACTTGAAAGCATTCCAACTAACGAATTTGAAATAGCATATGGGCTGATTTTATGCTTTTGGTCAGAAAAAAATATTTCAAACTGTTTTTCAGAAAAATCAAANCCGGAACCGCCTGTGCCTACAATGACACCTAGGCTTTCAAAATCCTCTTCATTGAATTGGGTCAGGTCTATGGCAGAATCATGGAGCGCTTCTTTTGANGCGGCAATTGCTAACGGTACGGATCGGGAAAGTTTTTTAAGGTCTGTCTCTGAANAATATTCTGAGGGGTCAAAACCTTGAACTTCTCCTGCTATTTGGCAAGATAAAGTGGTAGGGTCAAAGCTTGAAATACGCCGGATTCCGCTGATACCATTGCAGGTGTTTGTCCAGAATGCTTTTTTACCTATCCCGTTTGGGCTCATTGCACCCAAACCGGTAACTACTACTCTACGGGGCATATATTTTTTTATGATGAAAATTAAGCTATATAATTTATGTTAACATAGTGGTCTAAAGAACGGTAACGCTACTTCTAAACAGCCGAGTCTATATCCCAGCTTTTTTGGTTTGGCAGATGGTCTCCTTTTAGAATCTTTAAGTTTTTAACTCCAACTTCCTTCTGAAAAGGCTTAGATCAAAAGCTAATTCGGGCCCTAGAAATTTGAATACCACCCTTTCCCTAAAAGATTTAACAGGACAAATGATCATCACTGGGTTTGCTGGCACCTGCCTCAATTCAGAGTTGGAGGAGTTGATTGTAAATTGTCGTATTGGAGGGCTCATCTTATTTGAGCGCAACTTTGAAGACCCGGATCAATTGATCGGGTTGATAAACGATCTTCAGTCTTTAGCAATGTCATGTCCCGCTTCGGTCCCATTATTTATTTCTGTAGATCAAGAGGGAGGGAGAGTGGCCAGACTGAAAAGTCCTTTCAGTGATTTTCCACAACCAAGCTGTCTGGGACAGGCTGAATCTGAATCACTTGCTCATAGATTTGGGTTAGCGCTTGGACGAGAAATGAAATCAGTAGGAATAAATATGGTATATGCACCGGTTCTTGATGTGAATACAAATTCAGCAAANCCAATAATTGGAACACGGGCCTTAAGTGACACTCCAGAGCGGGCAGGTCGTATGGGTAAAGCTGTTATAGCTGGGATTCAGGAANCAGGTGTTATCCCTGTCGGAAAACATTTCCCGGGTCATGGTGATACTGACAGAGATTCACACCTTGAGTTGCCTTATGTCAATCGTGACGCGGACTCACTAGAAAAAATTGAACTAGAACCTTTTGCTCAGACTATCGACCACGGGTTAAAAGTAGTCATGACCGCTCATGTTATATACTCAGCATGGGACGATAAACTACCAGCCACTTTTTCTCCAATTATTTTGAAAAGTATTTTGCGAGAAAAGTTAGGTTTTGATGGGCTTGTTATTACTGATGATTTGGAGATGAAAGCGGTGGAAAAAAATATTACATTTGAATCAATTCCAAGGCTTGGGTCTATCGCAGGGGTGGATCTTTATCTTATTTGCCACGATAGAAAAAAAACTTTATCACTGCAAAATCAAATGATCCAAGATATCAAGAGGGGACATATAGATAAAAAATTAATTGAGCATTCTGCGCAAAAAATTATAGAGTTTAAAAAACAAATACCCTCTACTCCCCATGGAAGAGAAAACTTATCTAATCTGGCAAAGGACCATATTAACCTTATCCGAGAAATGAAATCTCACCTTCTGTAATGGGGATTTCCTCCATGGGAAAAAAGAAAACTACTCCTGTTTTTTCTTCGAATATTTATTCATTCAAACCACTGTGGTTAGCTCTAATTTATTTAGTGTTAGTCACCTATTTATATTCATTTTCTGAGTATGGCCTCAATGTGTGGGACGAGGGAGGGTATGCCAATGGGACTCTTCGGACTTTAAACGGTGAGAAAGCGATAGAAGACTTTAATCCCAGTGGATATCTTTCAGGGCGCTATATCTATGGAGCAATCTTTTTTAAACTGTTTGGGGTGAGCATTCAGAGTCTTCGTATTGGGGTAATTCTAATAACTCCAATCATGATCTTTATGGTTTACGCGATTTGCCGTCGCATCATGCCACAGGGTTTTGCTTTTCTTGCAGGGGTGTTTGTGCTTTCAGCGCCGGCCATGTATTACAATCGGTTTTTTACTTTCTTTTGTATTTTTAATTTGTATTTGTTAGTGCGTTGTGTGGAAAGAGTTAAATTTCAACGATACTTGTGTTTAGCTGGAGCCATTTTACTGAGTGGGTTTTTTAAGTTCGAGGTCGCACTATTTTCCCTTTTATGTAGCGTTGCAGTTTTTATTATTCAATTTTTTCTTAAAACAAAACAGCAGCGCTCCGTCAAGCAGGAATATCAAGTTTCTTTTATAGGCCGAACCAAGTTCTGGATAAGCATAGGATTGTTTGTTTTAGCTCTAACCCCCGCATTATCTTTTTTATATAAAAAAGATTTTTTTAACTTAGCCGTTAATATGGTTTTAGGGTCTTATCAGGTGTGGGGGAACCCATTCCCTAGCCTTTTCCCATTTTTTTCGTTATGGAGTGAGTTGGGGTCGCATGAAATGTTTCAGCGGTTACTTTTTTACATTCCGGTGTGGGTTTATGCGGGGACGGCATTTTTTCTTACTGTAAAAATAATTAAGCAAAAGGGGTTTGAAACTATCGACCTGCATGTCGTGTCTATTTTGTTAATTGGGGTTTGTGCGTATGGGTTGGTTTTGTGGAGGGCTGGGTTTGATAATCTTTTGCGAACCCTTCCTCCGGCTTATATTTTATTTTGTTATATTCTTTATCTCACTCGGAGTCGTTTGCTTTCTTTACTGGAGTTATCGACAAAGGGATCAGGAGCTTTAGTAGTAAGCCGTGAGACGGCTGTCAATGTGGTTACCGTGTTCCTACCATTTTTATTTTTTTATGAAAT
>JGI26381J51731_1000204_pt1 | contig 35558 bp, 38 predicted proteins | sample SaaInlV_165m_DNA_3_FD_51731 | JGI IMG/M metagenome (IMG submission 51731) | reverse complement strand
AATACGATTACCCGGAAAATTAAAGAGTTAGAGATTAAAGTAAATGATTAAAAAAAGGCTCCCGAGGGAGCCTTTTTTAATATTACATTCTCTTAGAATAAAGATTCTAGAAGAATAAGATTGCACCAACTGAGATAATATCTGACTCAGAAGAAGTGCCATCATGTGAATCACTTTCTACATTTGAATACTCAGCCACTAAGTTTAAGTGCTTAGTTAATGGATGATATGCACCAACAGTTAACATTTCATTTTCTGAAACTAAGTCAACAGCACCACCCTCAGCAGTAGTAGTATCTAGATTAGATACACCCCATGAAACACCAAGTTTTGTACCAGTTGGGATTACATATGTACCCTGAACATAACCACCGTCTGAATCACGTGCATTACCTACAGTATCATAACCATCACGTAANAAAGCTGTAGTACCCATACCTTCACCAGAGTAACCGTAAGCTACAATGTTTGCATTACCGAATGATACAGAAGCACCACCCTCAAATGCGTTAGCACGGTCAGTACCATTACCAGTACCTATATTTGTTACCTCTTGAGAGAAGAAACCAGCCCAAACTTTACCACCCAAATCACCTGTCCATGAGTAAGATGCTTGACCTTGGTAACCAAATTCATCTGAAGTACCTGTAGATGCACCTGATAAAGCACCAGAAGTTGTTGCATTCCATGGTTGCATTACACCAACAGTCGCTGAAAAGCCGTTCATGTTAGGTGTTGTGTATGCAATTTGACCATTCCAGTCAGCATACAGATAACCTGTACCGATACGACCTAATGTTGTTGTTGTACCACCAGCTGAACCAACAACACCTTGTGAACCTACACCAAGTAATGTCATATCATTAAGAATCGCTGTTGAGCCAAAGATACCTAGATCTTTACCTACTTTAACAGAACCCCATGATTTATCACCAAATGTTAAGAATGCTTGACGTGCTTCCTCTGTACCACCACCACCAAGACCACCAGTTACTGAAGCACCCGGTTGGAATGAGATAGTAACAGATGTATCAAGATTATTCTGACGTGTTGTAGCTGTAAAGCCTAACCAATTAGGTAATAGACCAGTGTTAATTGAAGCAGCATCTGGATCATTACCGCCATTAGCATTTGTCAGTGCACCCTGAGCGCTATTATTGTCCTCATTGTCAGCCATAATTGCGAATGCATTCACGTTACCGTTCATATCAACAGTCCACTCACCAGCGTCCCATGTGATACCTGCATTAGCTACTGAAGCTGATGCTAATACTGCACCTGCTACCGCTAATTTAATTTTGTTATTCATGTGTTTCTCCTTAAGTTTAAAAAATTTTTAAAGCTTTAAAACTTTCGTATAACTATAAATACATTACGTATTTTTCAAAAGTTAGGTTCATTATCTAATAACTAAATACCACCTCGCAAGCTTTTTGTCTTTTTTTTGTCACATTTCTATACTTTTGTTGCATTAAAACAACATAATTGGCTAAATCCCGCTTTAAATGGTGTATTGCCTAAGTTTAGAATATGAATTTACTGATCCAGGNTTTCAAACGTTTGGATCGCAAAACGATCTGTCATGCCCGCGATATAGTCAGAAACCAGGACAGCTAAATCATTTTGGCTATGGGCCTCATGAATATTAATCAAGTCAGGGTTCTTCATGAATGTTTCAAATAATGCATTGATGACATCATGCGCATTATCTGTCATGGCCTGGACCCTCGGGTGCAAATAAAGCGCCNCCCTTAAAAATTGCTTTAATGATTGTTGTTTTTTTGACATGCCCTCTGACAAGGCAATCATGGGGCTGGCNTTTCGGACATCANCAATGCAGGTTGGGTTTTGTTTGTCTATATGGCCATGTGATTCATGACATAAGTCCATAATAAAAAAATTCATCATCCTCCGAATGGTGGCCCTAATGTGTTGCCTATCTTTAATTGAAGGTGATTCAGATTTTACTTCCGCACTTATTTCATNAAAAAATGACACCTCGCATAATTGATCAAAAGAAAGTAGGCCTGAGCGAATACCGTCATCAATATCATGATGGTTATAGGCAATCTCGTCAGCAAAGTTGACCAATTGTGCCTCGAGTGAAGGTTGTTTATTTTTAATAAATCGTTCGCCAATCACCCCCAATTTTAAAGCATTCTTATTTGAGCAATGCTTTAAAATTCCCTCCCTTGTCTCAAACGTTAGGTTNAGCCCCTTAAAATCGACGTAATCATTTTCTAAAACATCAACAATCCTTAACGATTGAAGGTTATGCTCAAACCCNCCATATTCTTTCATGCATTGATTTAGGGCGCTTTGCCCTGCGTGACCAAAAGGCGTGTGGCCTAAGTCGTGAGCCAGTGCGATTGCCTCTGCCAAATCCTCATGAAGCCCCAACGTCCGTGCCACACCCCTAGAAACCTGAGAAACCTCTAAAGAATGCGTNAGTCGCGTCCTAAACATGTCGCCCTCATGATTCACAAAGACTTGAGTCTTATATTCCAGCCTTCTAAAAGCGGCTGAGTGAATAATGCGATCGCGATCTCTTTGGAAGTCATTTCGAAGCTCTGAAGGCGCCTCTTTAAATTGCCTGCCTAAACTTTTTTTGGGGTCAGCGGCGAAAGGTTTTAAATTCATGAAAAAATTTAGTGAGGAGATTGTTCTAATATTTGACGAAGCTTTTTAAAATCATAGTCCTTGGTCAAGATGGCCTCGCCCATAGCTTTTTGAAGCACTAAATTAATCTGCCCGTCCTTTGTTTTCTTATCAAGCATCATCAGCGCTAGGTATTTTTCAACTGAAATCTTTGGCGGCTCTGTGGGTAAGCCTGCGTTCTTTATGAGCCTCACAATACGTTTAACATCTTCATCAGAAAGCCAACCCATACACTGAGATAACCTTGCTGCCATCACCATCCCCACCCCAACAGCTTCGCCATGCAACCAATTGCCATAACCTTCTGCCACCTCAATCGCATGCCCAAAAGTGTGCCCTAAATTTAATATTGCCCGAATACCCGATTCAAACTCATCCGCCTCAACAACGTCTGCCTTATTTTGACAAGAGCGCAGTATCGCCTCAGTTAAATACTCCGGGTTCATTTCCGTCAATGATTGGATATTGTCTTCTAGCCATTCAAAAAACTTACTATCACGGATCAGGCCATACTTAATGACCTCGGCTAAACCTGCAGATAATTCTCGACTCGGTAAAGTCTTCAGCACATTTACATCCGTAATGACGCATTTAGGCTGATAAAAGGCCCCTATCATATTTTTACCTTGCGGATGATTAATCCCCGTTTTACCACCGACGGATGAGTCAACCTGTGACAGCAGGGTGGTGGGCATCTGTATAAAATTAACCCCCCTCATATAGGTTGCTGCCGCAAAGCCGGTAATATCCCCGATGACGCCCCCTCCCAATGCAATCAGCGTAATGTTTCGGTCAGCCTTATTTTTAAGCAGCTCTGAGTAAATGGTATTCANCGAGTCCGTATTTTTATANTTTTCTCCATCCGGCAAGATGATNGATATGACATCNTTATGAGGGGATAAAGANTCCAAAAGTGGTTTCAAGTAAATATCAGCCACCAGATTATTGGTGACGACGGCAATTTTNTTATGAGGCAGGTGTTGGCTTAATAAATCATAATCTGAGATTAAATCTTGACCAATATAAATAGGATAACTTCTCTCATTAAATTGAATGTGAATAGTTTTCATGGGTTATTTTATCATCCTAATAATTTCGTTAACGACCTCATGGATTCGTTTATTTTTTGTCGATACCTCAAAATCTGAAATTGCTTCGTAAAGCGGCTCTCTCTCTTTACAAAGTTTTTTGATAATTGCCTCAATGTTTCCTGTTTTTAACAAGGGTCTGGATTTATCGTTCTTCATTCTTGAAATCAAATCCCTTTGATCAGATTTCAAATATATCACTATCCCATTTTTAGACAAAAGATTGCGATTAGATTCTGAGAGGATGATGCCGCCCCCTGTGGCTAAAACAATATCCTTTTTACTCACAAGCTCTTTTAAAACATCCTTTTCTCTCTCACGAAAACCAGCCTCACCTTCGTACTCAAAAATCATGGGCACATTAACGCCTAATTTTTCTTCAAGCACCTGATCACTATCAAAAAAAGCTTTATCCAATTTTTTGGACAAAATTCTACCTAAGGTCGTTTTACCTGACCCCATGAGACCTATCAGATATATATTTTTATATTTTTTCATATCAAGCCTGATTTAAAACAAAATTATAAATCAATTAAAACTTATAATGATAATGTTCAGCTCTATAATATACTTATATCGATAACAAATTTACAAATCCATATCATGATTTCGAAGATAAAAAATATTCTAATGCTCCCCTTTCTCATCGGCCTATCGGGTTTAGCAATTATTATTTTTACAGTAGCCTTGATATACCCAACGCTTCCTGATGTTGAGAGCCTTTCAAAATATCGACCCAAAGAGCCTTTGCAAATTTTCACTAAAGATAATTACTTAATTCAAGAGTTTGGTATGGAAAGAAGGGATTTTATTGCCATAGAAAATGTCCCTCAAAAAATGATAAATGCTATTTTGGCAATTGAAGATAGGCGGTTCTTTGAGCATCCTGGAATTGATTTTATTGGAATTGCCCGAGCGGCGCTGAAAAACTTTACTGGGCAGAGTCGAGAGGGGGCAAGCACCATCACTATGCAAGTTGCCCGAAATTTCTTTTTGTCTTCTGAAAAAACCTTAAAAAGAAAAATGAATGAAGTCTTGCTCTCTCTAAAAATTGAAAATAAATTATCCAAAGAAGAAATACTTGAGCTATATATCAATCAAATCTATCTTGGGCAAAGGTCCTTTGGGTTTTCTGCTGCTGCTAATACATACTTTAATAAGACATTAGAGAAGTTAAATCTAGCTGAAATTGCACTGCTGGCAGGTCTGCCAAAAGCGCCTAGCAGGTACAATCCCCTGTCTAACCCAGACCTAGCTGTGGCAAGACAACATACCGTTTTAAATAATATGTTTAAGTATGGCTTTATTGATAGGCCCTCATACATATTAGCGCTCGAAGCACATCTTGATCTAGTTGAAAAAAATATTCGTTATGAGATTCAGGCTGATTATATTGCAGAGATGGTAAGAAAAGTCTTGTACGAAGAATATGGCAATAGTATTTATACCAGTGGATTAAAGGTTATCACCACCATTAAAAAAAGAAACCAGGAGGTTGCAAACCAAGCGATTGAAAATGGCATTATTAACTATTTAAATCGTCAAGAGCTTAAAGCACCCGAGGGATTTATTGATCTTGATGCTGATAGCTTTAATGATAAAAAAACAAAAAACCAGCATTTAAGAAAAGCGCTAAGACCTTTCAAAACTTACAACAACTTTATCCCCGGCGTTGTTTTATCCACCAAACCTTACAAAATCGAAGTTTTTCTTAAAAATAACCAATACATCACTATTTATCGAAAAAATTTAGGCTTATTGAAGAAAGATTTGGCAAAGGAAAACCCGGAGGAAAGATTAGTTAAGCAGGGATCCGTGATGAGGTTTGTGAAAAAAAATAAGGATTGGATTGTTACCCAACTTCCCGAGGTTGAAGGTGCATTAATTTCAATGGATCCTAACACGGGTGCAATTGTTGCCCTTGTCGGCGGTTTTAGTTTTAAAAAAAACAAATTTAATCACGCCACTCAAGCGCATCGTCAACCCGGATCCATTTTCAAACCCTTCATCATTTCTAGTGCACTCGAAAAAGGAATTACGGCCTCCACCATCATCAATGATGGGCCCTTAGAAATTCTTGCCAAGGATCTTGGCACCAATGAAAATTGGGTGCCTCAAAACTATAATGAGAAATTTTCTGGGCCTATCAGGCTTAGGGAGGGATTAGCAAAATCCAAGAATCTTGTTTCCATAAGAATTTTGAAGCACATTGGTCCAGAATATGCGCTTGATTATATTGCTCGCTTTGGTTTTAATCCAAAGAAATATAAACCCTACCTATCAATGGCCCTCGGTGTCGGTGAAGCAACGGCTTGGGAAATGGCAAGGGCCTATAGCGTTTTCGCCAACGGGGGCTATCTTAAAACACCATACTATATTGATAGAATTATTGATTCAAAAGGCAGAAAGATTAAACTTCAGGCCGGACTGATAAATGAAGAAACCCCGAGGATTATCGACCCTAGAAATGCTTTTATAATGTATGACCTATTAAAGGAAGTCATTATAAATGGGACCGCTAGAAAAGCTAAAACTTTAAAGCGTCCTGATATTGCAGGTAAGACAGGAACTACTAATGATTTGATGGATGCATGGTTCGCCGGGTTTAATTCTGACATTGTGACTGTTACATGGATGGGGTTTGATCAACCCAAACCACTGGGCAATAGAGAGACAGGATCGCGTGCAGCGCTGCCGATTTGGATTGATTACATGAGGCCCTTGCTAAGAGAATATCCCATCAAAAACTTAGTTAAACCCGAAGGAATTACCCCCTTAAAAGTTAATAAAAAAACTGGCATGATGAATAATGCAGATGAAAATGGTTTATACGAGTATTTTTATGAAGAATATCCGCCATATGATAATTCTTACTTTGTGATTAACTAATTTAGTTAAAAATAATATGTCCTCTAAAAATATTAAAATATCAGTAGCTAACCTTGCCGCTCAAATGATAATGGAGGAGGGGATTGAAGATTATTTATTTGCCAAAAAAAAGGCCGCAAAATCATTAGGGCTAAATGAAAATATGAGCCTTCCTTCAAATTCACAAATCGATAACGCCATAAAAGACTTCAATAAAATTTTTAATCAAGATGTGGATATTGAATTCTTAGAGCATTTCAAAACACAAGCACTCAATGTGATGAGCATGTTTAAAAATTTTAGGCCTCATTTAATGAATCAACTTTCTGAAGGCATTATTCCAAAATTTCCTGAATTAAGATTAATTTATTTACCGATAATCTTAAAGACATCGAGTATATTATTTTAAATAGTGAAATTTCTTATGAATTTAGAGAGGTAAAAATGAATAGCAGGTAGGGGGAAATTCAATAAAATCTATTCCAACATTCTATCTAGATAATCTGCCCATCCCAGCGGAGATAAAAGTCTATTTTGAAAATGACTTTTTTAATTTTAAGAAAAACTTTTTACAAAATAGAGGGTTGAACTTTAATAATGTTCTATCTTTAGATATCAATGCTTTGATTTCATCAAACGAGCTACCTCTAATGCAAAATAAGTAATGATTGCATCAGCACCCGCCCTTCTAAATGATATTAGTGACTCTAAAACAACATCATCTTGATTAAGCCAGCCATTAGATGATGCAGCCATAATCATAGCGTACTCACCGCTAACCTGATAGACAAAAGTAGGCTTATTAAATGTTTCCTTTACCCTGAAGACGATATCAAGATAGGGCATACCAGGTTTTACCATGACCATATCAGCACCTTCTTGAATATCTAATTTCACCTCATTTAAAGCCTCATCACTATTGGCAGGATCCATTTGATAAGTTTCTTTAGAAGACTTTCCTAATAATTTTAGAGAGCCAACAGCATCCCTAAACGGACCGTAGAAAGAAGAAGCATATTTCGCAGAGTAAGCTAAAATTTTTGTATTAATAAATTTATTTTCTTCAAGGGACTTTCTAATTCTTCCTACTCTTCCATCCATCATGTCTGAGGGTGCCACGATATCAGCCCCCGCTTTTGCATGACTTAAAGCTTGTTTAGTCAAAATGCTAACTGTTTCATCATTTAATATATGTCCCTCTGAATCAACTAACCCATCCTGTCCATGCAAGGTGAAGGGATCAAGTGCTACATCTGAAATAACTCCAAGATCAGGTATTTCTTTTTTTATTTTTTTTATTGCCCTTTGGACGAGGCCATTATCATTAAACGCCTCTCTTGCATCATCTGTTTTTAATTCTTTTTCTATGCACGGGAAAATAGCAATTGCTGGAATACCTAATTGATGACACTCAGTAGCATCTTTTATTAGCTCATCAATACTCAGCCTTTGGATGCCAGACATTGACTCTACATCTTGACGAACTTTAGAGCCCTCTATAACAAACATTGGATAAATAAGGTTGTCTACAGAAATATTATTTTCACGCATCAGCGCTCTCGAGAAACTACTTTCTCGCATTCGTCTAGGTCTTTTTAAAATAGCCATTAAACTAAACTCATTTAAAAAATAGCGCTTTGAGCGCCTCTCCAGGATCAGCCTGCCTCATGAATGCCTCTCCAACAAGAAAGGTATTGATATGATGCTCATTCATCAATTTTACATCCGCTTGATTAAAAATACCTGATTCTGTAATGGGCATTCTGTTCTTGATGCTCTTTACCAAATTAACAGATGTGTTTAAAGACACATCAAACGTTTTAAGGTCTCTATTATTTATACCAATTAATGGCGTTCTTAACGCTAAAGCCGCATCTAACTCTTCTTGATTGTGGGACTCTACTAAAACTGCCATCCCTAAATCATCTGCAACGCCCTCCAATTCCTTCATTTTTTTTAAATCAAGCGCCGCAACAATCAACAAAATACAATCAGCGCCTAAAGCCCTTGATTCATATACTTGATATGGCTCAATAATAAAATCTTTTCGTAATACTGGTAGTTTTGAATTGGATTTTACTTGTTTTATGAAATCAGGGTGTCCTTGAAAGTAATCTTGATCTGTCAATATAGATAAGCAGGCAGCGCCCTTTTTCGTATGAGCGTGCAATTGAAACAGGGTCAAAGTTTTCCCTAATAACCCCTTTGGATGGACTTGCTTTTTTAATCTCGGCAATCACGCCTGGCAATGCCTTTGAATGTTTTTCTCTTAATGCCTGAATAAAATCTCTGGGTTTATCATTTTCCAAAATACGCTTCTTTAATTGCTCAATTGATAAACTTTTTTTTGCCTCTGAAATTTCTAAAGACTTTGTGGCTAAAATTTTATTTAAAATATTACTCATTTGATTTTTTAATTAATTGATTAAGTTTTTTAAGTGCTTGCCCCTCATCAATCATTTGAGCTGATAGCTGAAAAGCAGACTCAAAATCTAAGCAAATACCAGATACATAAAGCGCCGCACCTGAATTTAAAATTGTAATATCACGAGCGGTATTTTTTTCACCATTTAAAATGCTAAGCATCATTTCTTTAGAGCTTTCTATGCCACCCACCTCAATATCTTCTATTTTACCTATTTTAAAACCATAATCTTGTGGATGAAATTGATACTCTGTAATCTTTCCATTTTTAAGTTCAGCGATATATGTTTTTCCTGTAATTGATATTTCGTCCATACCATCAGCGCCATGAACAGAAAGCACATGCTGACTGCCTAGCTTTTTCAAAACCTCGGCAAACACATAGGTCAACTCCTTACTATAAACACCTACAACTTGATTTTTTGCTGAGGCTGGATTCGTTAATGGTCCAAGTAAATTAAAAATAGTCCTAAGTTTTAATTCCTTTCTTACCGGTGCGACATGTTTCATTGCCGGATGGTAGTTTGGAGCAAACATAAAACCAATACCAATGTCGTCAACAAGCTTCCCAAGCTGAGAAAAATTTAAATTTACATTAACCCCTAACGATTCTAATACATCGGCACTGCCAGATTTTGATGATACTGAACGGCCGCCATGTTTTGCAACTATGGCACCTGCTGAAGCAGCAACAATTGCTGAGATTGTCGATACATTAAAAGTTTGTAGGCTATCGCCGCCGGTCCCACAAGTATCGATCAAATTTTTTTTATGCGTGATATTTACCTTATTTGAAGCCTCTCTCATCACCCCCGCAGCTGCAGCTATCTCATCAATCGTTGGGCCTTTGATTTGAAGAGCAACCATAAAACCTGAAATTTGAATCGGGCTAATCTCACCTCTCATTATTTGATTCATAAAAGATTGCATATCCTTAAAAGATATGTCCTTTTGATTAATAAGAGAATTAATTATGGCTGTAAATTGTTCACTCATTTTGGTCTAAAAAATTTTTTAACAAATCATGTCCATGTTCGCTCAAAATAGATTCTGGGTGAAACTGAACGCCCTCGATTGGTAAATCTTTATGCTTGATTCCCATAATTTCATTATCATCTGTCCAAGCTGTAATATCAAAACAATCTGGTAAGGATTTCCTATCAATAACTAATGAGTGATATCTCGTGGCTATAAAAGGGTTTTTAATTCCATTGAAAACGCCTTTATTTTTATGAGATATTTTTGATGTTTTCCCATGCATTATGGTTTGCGCATGAGTTATCTTTCCGCCAAACGCTTGGCCAATTGCTTGATGTCCTAGACACACTCCCAAGATAGGAACCCTTCCCTTAAAAGACTCAATTAAATCAAGCGAAATACCAGCTTCGTTTGGAGTGCATGGCCCAGGCGAAATAACAATATATTTAGGACTTAGCTCATCAATTTCACTAATAGTAATTTTATCATTTCGAAAAACTTTTACCTCCTGTCCAATTTCAGCTAGATATTGCACTAGGTTATAAGTAAAAGAATCATAATTATCTATCATTAATAACATAAAACTACTCCGCCACCCTGGCCTGAACCAACTCGGCCGCTTTTAAAATTGCTTTTGCTTTATTTTGAGTTTCTATCCACTCATTCATTGGGACTGAATCTGAAACTATTCCAGCTCCTGCCTGAACAAAAAGTGTTTGATTCTTTATGACTGCCGTTCTAATGGCAATAGCTACGTTCATATCTCCGTCAAACCCAATGTATCCAACAGCACCAGAATAAACCCCCCGTTTCGTTGATTCTAACTCGTTTATAATCTCCATCGCCCTTACTTTTGGTGCACCACTGACCGTGCCAGCAGGAAAGGTTGCTTTTAAAACGTCCATGGCAGAAAGATTTTCTTTCAGCTTGCCTTCAACATTTGAAACAATATGCATAACATGAGAATATCTCTCAATAATCATATGATCGGTTACCCTTACCGAAGATGTCTCAGACACCCGTCCAATGTCATTCCTACCTAAATCCATAAGTTGCACATGCTCAGCAATTTCTTTAGGGTCTTGCAGCAAATCTTTTTCTAGCGCTACATCCTCATTCTCGTCTTTCCCTCTTGGCCTAGTCCCTGCAATAGGTCTAGCTGTAACCTTCTCTCCCTCTAGAGTGACCAATATTTCAGGAGATGCTCCAACAACATAGTGATCATCCATATTATAAAAATACATATAGGGCGAGGGGTTAAGATTTCTTAATGTTCTATATAAAGATAGCGGGTTAGATTTAAATGTCTGGCTCAATCTTTGAGATAAAACCACCTGCATGATGTCGCCATTAAATATATATTTTTTAACCTTTTCAACTGCTTTTAAAAAATTTTCTTTACCAAATTCTGATTTAGCCTCTGTCAAACTATCATCAAATTTATTCTCTTCAAAAGGATAGGGTGAGGGGCCTTGTTTTAATTTTTTCTCTAAAGCTTTAAGTCTAACCATACCAACATCATAGGCATTTGGCATTTTCGCATCAACATAATTAACAAAATATAACTTACCACTCACATTATCAAAAACAACGACCTCATCTGATAGCATCAAAAGTATGTCAGGAAGATCAAGCTTATCTTTTAAAAACTCTTTGCTTAATTTTGGCTCAATATATTGAATAGTTTCATACCCAAAATATCCTGCAAGACCCCCAGAAAACCTTGGTAAATCAAGATTTTTGGGCGTTTTGAACTGACCCATAAATTCATCGATAAAATCTAAAGGGTTTTGATCAAAGATTTCATCAGTAACTTTATCTTCACAAAAAACTGTAATTGTATTTTTTTTAATTTGAATCCTAACTTTTGCTGGCAGGCCAATAATTGAATACCGACCATATTTCTTTCCCCCATCTGCCGATTCAAGCAAATAACTATAACGTTCATTTGCTAGCTTTGAATAAACAGATAATGGTGTATCTAAATCAGCAAAGCACTCAAGCACCAAAGGAATTCTATTGAATCCATTTTCTAGAAAATCATCAAATTCTTGTTTAGAAATAGTAGAAAGCATTTTAATTAATAATTTGGGTTAATTCTTTAAAGTGGGACATCGCATAATCTACTTTATCAGAAATAATTGACTCTCCATATTGGTACCCGTAAGGAACAGTAACTATGTAAGTGCCTGCAGCAAACCCTGCCTCGATATCTACACACGAATCTCCAACCATAATCGCCTCTTTTGGCCCTATAGTTAATTGATTAAGCGCATACTGAATAGGGAGCGGGTCAGGTTTTTTTTTCTCGGTTGTATCCCCTGAAACAATGATATCCATAGACTCAATTAATCTTGATTCTTTCATTAAAGCGGTCGTGTAATGAGTAGGTTTGTTTGTTACACAGCCCAAGAGAAAACCTTTAGATTTTAGATCTGCAATTGTTTTTTCAACACCATCGAACATATGGCTTTTCCTCGAATGTAACGAATANTGTTGATCAAATAATTTCTCAGCCTTGGTAAAAAAAAGACTTGGATCTTTTTTTGATGAAAATTTTATAGATTGATTAATAAGATTTTCCGCCCCTTTGCCAATGAAATTTTTGATTTCATCTTTTTCTAATTCGGCCATTTTTAAATCTTTCAGCATNAGGTTGATTGAATCAGACAACTCAGGTGCTGTTTCAAATAATGTGCCATCCAAATCAAAAAGGATGGCTTTTATGTTAGAAAATTTTTCCAATACCTAAGCTTTTGCTAATGACGCTCTTAAAGAACCTATAATTGAATCATATTTGTTGGGATCATTATCATTTGCTGCTCCAAATACTGCTGAGCCTGCAACAAATGTATCTGCACCTGCTTGAGCAATTTCAGTGATATTGTCAGCATTAACTCCGCCATCCACTTCAAGCCAAATTTCTCTTCCGGTCTTTTCCATGTATTGGTCTATTTTTTTTCTTGCTAATCTCAATTTATTCAAAGTTTCTGGAATAAATTTTTGCCCTCCAAACCCAGGGTTAACAGACATTAAAAGAACCATGTCAATCTTATCCATTACATGNTCAAGATANTCAAGCGATGTTGCAGGATTAAATACTAAACCAGATTTGCACCCAAGGTCTCTTACCATAGATAAGCTTCTATCAATATGNTTTGAAGCTTCCGGATGGAATGTAATGATATTCGCACCNGCCTTAGCAAAATCAGGGATTATTCTGTCGACAGGCTCTATCATTAAATGAACATCAATTATTGCATCAGTTACAGGTCTAATAGCTTCGCACACTAAAGGACCAATTGTTAAATTTGGAACATAATGATTATCCATCACATCAAAGTGAACAATATCTGCTCCAGAGGTTATAACGTCTGTAATTTCTTGTCCTAATTCTGCAAAATTAGCTGACAAAATACTAGGGGCGATTCTGAATGTTTTTTCCATATATACTAAGTTCCCAAATTAAATTGAATTGAATTATTGTAAAATACGTATTTTACCCTTTTTTTAAATGAAATAATTATAAAGCAAGCGGACTATCAAAATAATGGATTTAAATCTTGTTGGCCTAAATCATAAGACAGCGCCTATTGAAATTAGGGAAAAATTTGTCTTTTCGCACGATATGTTAAGTCATGTTCTTAAAGACTTAAGATTAAAAACAGGCGCCAAGGCTTTAATACTTTCAACCTGCAATCGAACAGAAATATATTTTCAATCCAAAGATCCAAAAGAAATTTACCAGTGGCTTTCTAGCTTTAATGACATCAAATTCTCTGAACTTAAAAAATACCTTTATACCCNCTCAAATCAAGATTGTTATGTGCATGCATGCAAAGTAGCGTCAGGCTTAGACAGTATGTTAATAGGAGAGACGCAAATCTTTGGGCAAATGAAACAGGCCTCCCAGGTTGCAAATCTTTCAGGTGTTCAAGGAAAATTTATTAATACGTTCTTTCAAGACATTTTTAAAACTGCAAAGAAAGTAAGGACAGAAACCCAAATAGGTTCAAGCCCAACAACAATTGCATCATGTGCGCTTTCAATAGCAAAAAAAATCTTTGGGGAAATCAACCAAACGCAAGTAATGTTCGTTGGGGCTGGTGAAATCAGTGAAATGTGTGCAAAGTATTTTCAAAAACATCACCCAAAAAAGATATCAATAGCCAATAGATCATTTGAAAAGGGTGAGGCTTTAGCAAAGAAAGTTAATGGAGAAGCTTGCCTAATTGGTGAAATATATGATCAACTGCATAATTACGATATTTTAATAAGCTCTACTGCAAGCCAATTACCTATAATAGGATTGGGCATGATTGAGCAAGCCTTAAGTAAAAGAAAGCATCGGCCCATAATGCTTGTTGATTTAGCAATTCCAAGAGATATTGAATCAGAAGTAAGTAAATTNGATGACGTTTTTCTTTATACACTCGATGATCTTGTTAAGATAGCCCAACAAGGAGTGATAAATAGACAAGACGCTACAAAAAANGCAAACCAAATAATTGAATATCAGGCAAAAGATTTCTACCATAAATCTAAACAAATAAAAAATATTCCAACTATTAAGCTTTTAAGAGATCAATTCGAAAATATTGCATTAATTGAGGCAAAAAAAGCAAGGAATAGTATAAAAATCGGCTCTCCCTCTGAGGAAGTAATTGACAAATTGATCAGCAATTTAACAAAAAAATTTCTGCATGGGCCTACAACTGCAATTCGTGATAATGGTCAAGATACCGAAATAGATTTACTTATTAAAAAAATATATAACATTAAAGAAGAGAAAAAATGAAGACATCAATGAAGGATAAACTTGAAGCCTTAGTGAAAAGAATTGATACTCTTAACACAGAATTAAGTCATGAAGATGTGACAAAGGATATGGAAAGATACAAAAAAATTTCCAAAGAGCATTCTGAAATAACTCCTATCGTTGAAATTTATAAAAAATACCAAAAAATTACTCAAGACATAGATGAAGCTAGGGAGCTTTTGAGTGATCCTGAAATGAAAGANTTTGCCCAAGAAGAAATTGATAAGGGTGACACCCATTTAGAAGAGGTTGAAATAGAACTTCTTAAATTATTAATCCCAAAAGATGANGATGATGAGAAAAATATATTCATTGAAATAAGGGCTGGTGCTGGGGGTGATGAATCAGCTTTATTTGTAGGTGATATTTATCGAATGTATACCAGATATGCCGAACGAATGGGTTGGAAAATAGAAATCATCTCAAGTAACTCATCTGAAGTCGGAGGATACAAAGAAGTCATTATGAAGGTAATGGGATCGGGCGCATATGAAAAATTAAAATTTGAATCAGGAGGGCATCGTGTCCAAAGAGTTCCTGATACGGAAACACAAGGTAGGGTTCATACGTCAGCTTGTACCGTTGCAGTTCTTCCAGAGGCTGATGAAATTAGTGAGGTTGATATAAACCCTGCTGATATTAGAATTGATACATATCGTGCATCTGGTGCTGGTGGCCAACATATTAATAAAACAGATTCAGCAGTAAGAATTACTCATTTACCAACTGGAATTGTAGTTGAGTGCCAAGATGATAGGTCTCAACATCGAAATAAAGCGCAAGCTATGAGTGTTCTTGCAGCGCGTATAAAAGATAATCAAATTAAAGAACAGCAAAATCAAATTGCATCGGAAAGAAAATCATTGATTGGCAGTGGGGATAGAAGCGAAAGAATTAGGACTTATAATTTTCCTCAAGGAAGAATTACTGATCATAGAATTAATCTAACGCTTTATAAAGTAGATTACATAATGGATGGTGATTTGACCGAATTAATTGAGGCGCTAACTGCGGAACATCAAGCAGACCTTCTCGCGCAAATAGAAAACGAATAAGCCAGTGGCTTCAGTCAGCTATCATCAAAAAAAAATTCAGGAATGTCTCAAAAAAAATATACAAATAAATGAGCGTGAGGCAAAAATTGAAGCAGAATATATTTTAAAGTTTGTCCTTAAGAAGCCTTCCTCTTTCCTATTATCCAATCAAAAAACAAATATAAAGAAAACCCAAGAGATATTTATTTCATTAATTCTAAAAAAACGTATAGAAAGGCAACCTCTTGCATATATATTTAAAGAATGGGATTTTTACGGAGAAACTTTCTATCTGAATCACGACACACTGATTCCACGACAAGACACCGAATTATTGATTGATTTGGTGTTAGACCAATTCGAAGAAAAATCTAGACTTAATATTTTAGATTTAGGGACAGGCTCTGGTGTGATTGGTATTACATTATCAAAACTCTATCCAAATTCAAAAATAACTATTACAGATATATCCTCAAAAGCCCTACATGTTGCTAACAAAAATATTGAAAAGCACAAATTAGAAAATATAAATTCTATTGAAAGCAACTGGTTTAATAACATTAATGAAAAAGAAAATTTTGATTTGATTCTCAGTAACCCACCTTATATTGCAAAAGATGATATCCACTTGTTAACCCCAGAAATAAATTATGAGCCATTTAATGCTTTATTTTCTAACGATAATGGGTATGCAGATATATTTACAATCATTAAAAACGCCCCTAAATTTTTAAAACCAAAGGGGGAATTATTTATTGAACATGGATACAATCAAGCAGCTAAAGTAAAACAATTTTTTGAAAAAAGCTCTTTTGATACCATTAGACAGTTCAAAGATATCAATCAAAAAATTAGAGTGACATCAGCATCAAAAATATAAAGTCTAATGCTTATTCAAATAGTATAATTCTAAAATGAAAGAAATTAATTCAGTTGGTATTGTAAAGCCTAAAATTTTTAAATGCTTAGACCCAATAAAATTATCTTGTGGAAAAACGCTCGATAACTATGAACTAATATATGAAACATATGGCAAATTAAATAAAAATAAAGATAATGCTGTTTTAGTATGTCATGCGTTATCAGGGAATCAGCATATTGCCGGTAGGNATAAAAAAACAGATAANCACCCCGGCTGGTGGGACAGTCTTGTTGGCCCCGGAAAACCATTAAATACCAATAAATTTTTTGTTATTGGAATAAACAATTTAGGAGGTAATGAGGGCAGTACAGGGCCTAAATCAATTAATCCAAAAACAAAAAAAATATGGGGTGCAAACTTCCCAATCATCACAGTTGAGGATTGGGTCAAATCACAAAAAACTCTAATCGATTATTTAGGTATCAAAAAATTATCTACCGTAATAGGTGGAAGCCTCGGTGGTATGCAAGCATTAGAGTGGAGCATACAATTCCCAAATGACGTTAGTAACACGATTGTTATCGCAGCAGCGCCAAATTTAACTGCTCAAAATATTGCCTTTAACGAGGTTGCAAGACAATCAATAATAACTGATCCAGATTTTAAAAAGGGTAATTTTTATGCAAACAAAAATAAACCCAAGCGTGGTTTAAGAATCGCACGTATGCTAGGTCATATTACTTATTTATCAAATGATGTGATGGGAAGTAAATTTGGAAGAAAAATAAAAAATAAGAATTATCAATATAATTTTAATACTGAATTCGAAATTGAATCTTATTTAAATTATCAGGGTGATAAATTTGCAAAAGAATTTGATGCTAATACCTATATTCGTATGACAAAGGCTTTAGACTACTATGACCCTACAAAGAATAATAAGAAAAAACTAAGCGAAGTTTTTAAAAAAGTAAAATCCAAATTTTTAGTAATTTCCTTTACGAGTGATTGGCGATTTTCTTCTAGTCGATCAAAGGAAATGGTTAAGGGCTTATTAGATAACAATGTCAACGTAAGTTATGCAGAAATTTCCGCAGCAAGTGGTCACGATGCATTTTTAATGTCTGACAATCATTATCATGAAATAATAAAATCATTTTTTAATAATGCATATAAATCCAAATGAAAAAATTTGACCAAAACTCAAGATATGATTTTTCAATTATCGAAAATTGGACACATCAAAACTCAAAAGTATTAGATCTTGGGTGTGGTGATGGAGCTTTATTAAATTACTTGAAAGAAAAAAAGAATATCAAAGGTTTTGGCATTGAAAAAAATAAAGAGAATTGGCTGTTGTCATTAAAGAACAATATTGATGTTATCCAAATGGATTTAGAGTCAGGCTTGGCTGGGTTTGAAACCAACTCATTTGATTTAGTAATTTTATCAAGAACCATTCAGTCAATGAGAAATGTTGAGGATATTATCCATGAGATGATGAGAGTGGGGAAGGAAATAATTATTACATTTCCAAATTTTGGTTATTGGAAAAACCGCTTACAAATTTTGCAAGGCTATATGCCAGTATCAGAAGAACTTCCATACACATGGTTTGACACACCAAATATACATTTATGCACAATCCAAGATTTTGATAATTTTTGTAAAAAAAATAAAATAAAAATAGATCAACGATTGATACTCACAGATAAAAAATCAGTTAATTTTTATCCTAACTTTTTTGGAGCTTTGGCGTTATATAAATTAGTTTCAAAATAGCTTGTATATGACAAAAACAAATATTCAGTGGAGAGAGCTGCTTACCAAAAAAATTATTATTTGTTTTTTTACTGGCTTTACTTCTGGACTACCTTTATATATTTTTATAAGCCTGTTTCCTGCATGGTTTTACGACAGCGGCCTCAACTTTAAAGAAATCGGCCTTTTAAGTGCTTGTATGATTCCTTATTCTGCTAAGATTCTCTGGGCTCCTTACTTTGATTACTTTTCATTTTCGATGGGAAGAAGAAGGGGGTGGTTAATTATATTTCAAACCTTATTGCTTTTTTTAATCGCAATATGTGGATTTTTCAATCCAGCCTCTCAAATTAATACTATCGTAGTTATTTCTTTAGGTATTGCATTTTTTAGTGCCAGCCAAGATACTGTAATTGATGCCTATAGAAGGGAATTGCTTCTTGATCGAGAGCTAGGACTTGGAAATGCAGTTCATGTAAATACCTACAAATTTTCTAGCTTAGTACCAGGTGCGCTATCTTTAATTTTAGCTGACTTTTTTCCTTGGGAATTCGTATTTTCTATTACGGCTTTATTTATGCTTCCTGGAATTATTCTTACTATTCTAATTTCAGAGCCAAAGCTTAATTCACTCCCTCCAAAAACATTAAAACAAGCAATAAAAGATCCTGCTAAAGAATTTATAACGAGAAAGGGCGTAAAGGCTGCTTTACTTATTCTTCTATTTATTTTTCTTTATAAAATTGGTGACAGCATGGCAACTAAACTAGCTACTCCGTTTTATCTTGAACTCGGTTTTACAAAAACAGAAATTGCAATCATTGTTAAAAATGTAAGTTTATGGACAGGAGTTGCTGGAGGTATCCTTGGTGGAATATGGATGATTAAATTAGGTATCAATAAAGCTCTATGGATTTTCGGATTTTTACAAATGATTACCATATTAGGTTTTGCTTGGTTAGCAAATGTTGGGTATGACATAACTGTCTTAGCAATTGTGGTCGCACTAGAATATTTTGCGGCCGGCTTAGGAACTATTGCATTTGTTTCATTTATTGCCAAAACTACGAACCCTAAATATACTGCAACGCAATTTGCACTATTCACCAGCATTGGTGTCGGTTTAGTTCAACTAGTTTCCTCAGTCGCTGGATATTTAATCGTTTTTTTTGGCTGGTATTATTTCTTTATCTTTTGTTTTTTATTGGCAATTCCAGGCATGTCTTTATTGTCAAAAGTTGCTCCTTGGAATAAGTAACTATTTATATTCTATAATTAATGGTGCGTGATCACTAAACCGCTCACCCTTATAAACACTGGCTTTTTTTGCCTTAATTGCGTATTCATAATTTGATATTTGGTAATCTATTCGCCAACCAACATTTTTTAACCAAGCCTGCCCTCTATTACTCCACCATGTATATGAGTTTTCTCCCTCATCTGGATATAAGTGACGATAAACATCTGCCCACTTGCCCTTTGTAAATAATTTGGATAACCATTCTCTCTCATCAGGTAAAAAGCCAGAATTTTTCTTATTGCCTTTGTAATTTTTTAAATCAATTTCATGATGTGCAATATTAAAATCACCACAAACAACAACATTCTTTTTAAGATTTAATTTTTCTTCAAAAACCTTATAAATTTTATCAAGCACTTTATATTTAAAAGTTTGCCGCTCTTCGCCTGATGAGCCCGAAGGCAAATAGACCGAGATGATAATGAAATCTTCAAATTCAAGCTCAACATATCTTCCTTCATCATCCATTTCAGGAATACCCAGATGCTTGGTAACCTTTAGGGGTTTATTTTTTGTATAAATACCAACCCCGCTATAACCCTTCTTTATCGCATAGCTAAAATATCCCTCATAAGAATATGGAGATACCATCANTGACGATAAATCAGCTTCTTGTGCTTTAAGTTCTTGCAAACAAATATAATCTGCATTTTGTTTTTGAAGCCAAGGGAAAAAATCTTTTCGTTCGGCAGCCCTTATACCATTTAAATTTAAGGTTATAATCTTCATAAGTTAATTAAAAAAAAATTCATGCGACAATCTTTTATAAAATTTGCACTTGAAAAAAAAGTACTTCGATTCGGAGATTTTACTACTAAAGCAGGTAGAAAGAGTCCTTATTTTTTTAATCTTGCTTCTTTTGATGATGGAGATAGCCTTAAAAGATTAGGGGATTATTATGCCGAAAAAATTATAGAAGAAAATATTGAGTTTGATATATTGTTTGGGCCCGCTTACAAAGGAATTTCTCTTGTAGGGGCTATTGCAATTTCACTTTCAAATAAAGGTATTAATAAAAAATTTTCATCTAATAGAAAAGAAGTTAAAGATCATGGAGAAGGAGGCTTAATCATTGGAGCCCCCATTTCAGGAAAAATTCTTATTATTGATGATGTGATTTCAGCAGGAACTTCCATCAAAGAAAGTTTTAGCCTAATCAACTCATTTAATGCAGAGGTGGTTGGAATCCTTGTCTCAATTGATCGAAAAGAAAAAGGTAGCAACAAACTATCTGCCATTGAGGAAATTTATGAGAAATATCAAGTTCCTGTAAGCTCAATAATAGACCTAGATAACATTATTGATTTTTTAAAAAAGGATGCTGTTAATAAAAAAATCTTAGATGAAATGCTTGGATACAGAGAAAAGTATGGCGTTTAATTTGATAATTTTTCTTTAAGCAATTGGCTAACTTGGCCAGGATTGGCTTTACCTTTTGAGGCTTTCATTACCTGTCCAATTAATGCATTGAATGCTTTATCTTTTCCAGACTTATATTCTTCAACCATTGCTCCATTCTCTTTTAACACTTGATTTAGGATATCCTCAATCTCACTCACATTAGAAATTTGTTTCAACCCTAGTTTCTCTATGACATCATCAACACTTTTATCCTGATCCCAAATTTCATCAAATACTTTTTTTGCAGCATTATTCGAAATAGTCTTATCCTCAATTCTTAAAATTAATTTTGCGAGCTTACTGGCCTTCAATGGACAGTTTTCAATATCTAAATTAGATTCATTTAATCTTGAAAAGAGATTAGTTAAGATCCAATTAGATGCTAGTTTTGCGCTGACTTTATAGGTGAGCAACTCAGTAAAATAGTTAGCAACAGCAATATTTGATGTAATCCCATCTGCGTCATAACCTGAAAGACTGAACTCTTTAACTAATCGTGATTTCATCTGGCTAGGCAATTCGTACATCTTAGATTTGATGGTATTTATTTTCTCTTGGCTTATAACAAGAGGTAACAAATCTGGATCTGGGAAATATCGGTAATCATTTGCTTCCTCTTTTGATCTCATTTCTCTTGTCTCACCAGAATCTGGATCAAAAAGAATTGTTGATTGATTTATTTTACCGCCATCCTCTAGTCTTTCAATTTGCCAATTCACTTCATAATCTACTGCCTGCTTGATAAATTTAAAAGAATTTAAGTTTTTAATTTCTCGTCTTGTGCCGAGTTTTTTATCCCCTTTTTTCTTAACGGAAACATTCACATCACAGCGAAAATTACCCTCTTGCATATTTCCATCACAAATTCCTATCCACTGAACTAATTCATGAAGTTTTTTAGCATAAGCTACCGCCTCTTCTGCCGAGCTCATATCTGGTTCAGTTACAATTTCTAATAAAGGCGTACCTGCTCTATTGAGGTCGATACCTGATTTACCTTCTTCAATCCCATGAACAGATTTACCAGCATCTTCCTCTAAATGTGCTCGTAAAATTCTTATACTTTTATCTTCATCGCCCACTGGNATTGTTAGGCTTCCTTCTCCCACAACNGGCAACTCAAATTGACTGATTTGATAGCCTTTAGGCAGATCTGGATAAAAATAATTCTTTCTAGCAAAAATAGATTGTTCTGCAATTTTTGCATCAACCGCTAAACCAAAACGTATTGCACAGTTGACTGCTTCTTCATTTAGAACAGGCAGAACTCCTGGGTATGCAAGGCTGACTAGACATGCCTGTGCATTTGGCTCNCCCCCATAGTTTGTCGATGCGCCAGAAAATATTTTTGACTCCGTTTTTAACTGGGCATGAGTTTCAATTCCAATAACAATTTCCCATTCCATTACTCAAACCCCTTAGGAGATAAATTGTGCCAATCTGTATTTGTCTGAAAAATATTAGCAATATTCAATAACTTTGCTTCACTAAAATAATTACCTATAAGTTGCATGCCAACGGGAAGATTATTCATTAGCCCAGCTGGCATTGATAGGCCTGGTAAGCCTGCCAGATTTGTTGAAATTGTATAAACATCTTGCATATACATTTTAAGTGGGTCTTCTTTTTTATCCCCAATTGGAAAAGCTACTGAAGGAGCTGAAGGGCCTAAAATTACATCACATTTTTCAAACGCTTTTTTAAAATCCTCAGAAATTAATCTTCTAATTTTTTGAGCTTTTAGATAATATGCGTCGTAGTAACCCGCACTTAGGACGTAAGTGCCTATCATTATTCTTCTTTTAACTTCATTTCCAAACCCTTCCTCTCTTGTCTTACAGTACATATCCATCAAATCATCATATTCTTTTGTGCGATAACCATATCGAACACCGTCATATCTAGATAAATTACTGGATGCCTCAGCAGGTGCAATTACATAATAGACCGGTATTGATAAATGATTATTTGGTAAAGATATCTCTACAATCTCAGCTCCCAATTTTTTATATTCATCGATACCCTGTTCTATAATTTTCTCAATTTCAGGTTCCAACCCCTCACTAAAAAATTCTTTTGGAATGCCAATTTTTAAGCCTTTTATAGGATCATGAATCCCTTTTAAGTAATTTTCTTTCTCTCTTTGAACGCTTGTCGAATCTTTTGGGTCATGACCAGTCATCACATTTAGCATTGCCGCACAATCTTCTGCCGTATGACACATGGGCCCTGCCTGATCAAGGCTTGATGCAAATGCAATCATTCCATACCGAGAAACTAAACCATAAGTTGGCTTTAATCCAGTTAAACCACATAAAGAAGCAGGCTGTCTTATAGAGCCGCCTGTATCTGTTGCCGTTGCAGCCGGGGCTAACATTCCAGCAACTGCAGCCGCACTCCCGCCCGANCTTCCTCCCGGGACAGCTTTTATATCCCATGGATTTTTTACATTGCCATAAAAAGAAGTTTCATTAGATGAGCCCATAGCAAATTCGTCCATATTGGTTTTACCTAGGTTCACAGCNCCTACTTCATTAAATTTACTTATAACAGTGGCGTCATATGGNGCAATAAAATTGTCTAACATTNTTGAGCCACAACTTGTTTTCCACCCTTCTGCACAAAAAATATCTTTTTGAGCAATTGGAATGCCCGTTAAATAATTCTGCCTTCCCTCCTGAATCATTGCATCAGCGTTTCTGGCCATAGCTAAACTTTTATCTTTATCAAAACTAATAAAAGCATTTATAGATGAATTATAAAGATCTAATCGATCTAAAAAGAACTGGGTAAGCTCCACACTTGAAAATTTTTTTTCTTTTAAACTGTCTGAAAGCTCTTTGAGAGATAAATTTATCATTTTATTCAATCACTCTCGGTACAATAAATAAGGATTGATTNGTTTCTTTAGATAATTCTAAGGATTTTTCTCTAATATCCCCCTCGGTCACTTTATCCTCCCTTAAAGGCTGGGTGATATCAAGTGCATGTGCCATAGGTTCAATATTATCGGTATTTACCTTTGTCATTTGATCGATTAACCCCAAAATGCCTTCTAGTTTTTCACTGACTTGGCCAATCTCAAGTTCATTTATGTTTATTCTTGCTAAATGCGCAATTTTTTTTATCTCATCATTATTGAATTTCATTTTTAATAAAACACCATTTTTTGTTTAATTTATGTTGATTAATCAGTTATTATACAAGGATACGAAGACACTTTAAAATTCATCTCACAAACTATGATTAAAAATATGTTTAGAAATTTTGTTGATAACGACTTGGCTATTGATCTGGGAACAGCAAATACTCTGATTTATACTAATAAANGAGGGATTGTTCTTGATGAGCCATCGGTAGTAGCAATACAACATGTTCAGGGGCCTNGTGGTCCTCAATCNAGGAAAGCGGTTNTAGCTGTTGGAGCTGNAGCAAAGGCAATGCTTGGTAGATCCCCTAAAAACATCGAAGCTATTCGTCCCATGAGGGATGGTGTCATTGCTGATTTCAATGTCACAGAAGAAATGATAAAGCATTTTATTAAAAAAACTGTGTCTACAAATTTGTTTTCCCCAAGCCCAAGGATAGTTATTTGTGTTCCATTTGGAGCAACACAAGTTGAAAAAAGGGCTATTCGTGAATCTGCAGAAAGAGCCGGAGCAAAACAAGTATTTTTAATAGAAGAACCCATGGCAGCCGCTATTGGTGCTGAGCTACCTATTCAGGATGCAACAGGCTCAATGGTGATTGATGTAGGCGGAGGCACCACTGAAGTAGGCGTTATTTCTTTAGGTGGAATCGTTTATGCAAGCTCTGCTCGAGTAGGGGGAGATAAAATTGATCAAGCTATTGTTGATTATATGAGAAGAAACTATGGGACATTGATTTCAGAACCGACTGCAGAAAAAATAAAGCATCAAATTGGAAGTGCATTTCCANTAGATGAAGTCCTTTCAATGGATGTCACAGGAAGAAATTTATCAGAAGGCTTACCAAGAAAGTTAAGTCTTTCTAGTAACGAAATATTAGAAGCTATTTCAGATCCACTTCATACAATTGTTGGTGCTGTAAAAACTGCACTTGAACAAACCCCGCCCGAACTTGGGGCTGATATTGCCGATAACGGAATGGTGCTTACAGGCGGCGGCGCACTTTTAAAAAATCTTGATCGACTCCTACAAGAAGAAACAGGCATCCCAGTCATTGTTGCTGAAGAGCCTCTTACGTGTGTTGTCAGAGGTTGCGGCAAAACACTAGATCAATTAGATTATTTTAAAAATACATTTGTTTATGAATAAACATAATGGCACTCAAGGCTTCTAAAAAAAGATTAAATTTATTTACATCTAACTTTTCTTTAACTTATTTTATTTCTTTTATGTTGTTAACTATCCTAATCATGTTTATGGATAGTCGTTATGATTACCTGAAACAAATTAGAAAAGATTTCTCAGTAATTACTTCCCCCATTATTATTTTTACTAATGACACGATTAATTTTTTTGAAAACTTTCAAAGCTTATCGAAATCAAAGATCTCATTAGAAGAAGAAATAGATCAGCTTAATATTAAAATTAATCATCTAGCTATTGAAAACCAAATTAGAAATTTCCTTGTAGTTGAAAATAAAAATTTGAGAGAAGCAAATCTTTTCTCAAAAAATCAAGAACTAAAAAAAATATTCCCAGCTGAAATTATTAAACCAATGATAAGAGGTAAAAACAAAATAATTACAATCAACAAAGGTAGTAAGGATGGGATTCGACAAGGTATGCCCGCGCTTAATAGGGAAGGCTTAGTTGGTCAAATATATTCAGTTCACAATCTAACAAGCGAGATTATTCCCTTGCTATCAAAAAAATTCGCTGTAAATGCACTTCAAGATAAAGGCGAAAATCATGTCATCATTTATGGGGATAATACTTCTTTGGTCATCCCCTATTTTCCAGCTTCCATTAATATTTCTCACGGCGATAAATTTGTTACCTCGGGGCTCGACCGTGTATACCCCAGCGGAATAAAGATAGGAGAAGTCGTTGATATATTGGTAGTAGATAAGCAATTTAATAAAATTATTTTAAAGCCTGCAACTCATTCAAATCAATTTTCTTTAATTACCATAATTGATTATTAACTATGGTAAATAAATCTTATAATGTGATGGCAAGACAAGGGAAGTTATTTGTTGGATTATTTTTATTTTCTACTCTTTTTAGTTTTATTGATTTATCAAACCTAATAGGAATTTACTTTAATCCAGATTACTTTTTAGCGTTAATGATTTTAACTATTTCATCAAATTTGATCCCCCTTAATATCCCTAAAATCTTTTTGATTGGTATCTTGGTAGATATTTTAATTGGATCAATTTTAGGACAATATACTTTGACATTCTTAACGTTATTCGGCTTACAGGCTTTTTTAAAAAACTACTTTTCAATACCATCACAAATACAAGCTATTTTTTTTAAATTTATACTTATTAGTTTGGGCGTAATAATTTTGTCCATACTATCTCAAAAATTTAATTCTTATTCTTACCTTTTTGATATAGGGATAACTTTTTTCGTATTCATTATCTTTCAGTTACTTTATGAAAAAACTTACGGTCAGTAATTTAAATTTTGGATAATTATCGCTTTAAATATATTTTTAAAAAAAGACTTCAGATACTTTTTGGATTATTAACATTTCTGTTGTTTATTCTTTTATCAAAAATATTTTATTTACAGATTATTCAATACGATAGATTTAACGCACTAAGTAAGAGCAACAGTATTAAGATTATTCCAATTCCTCCCAAACGTGGTCTAATTCTTGATAGAAATAATGTAATTTTAGCTGATAACAAGCTGGTTCATTCGCTAGAAATAGACCGCGCTTCTTTTTCTGGCCTTGCTGAGATAAAAGATCGCTTAAAAAATAAATTAAATATCGAGATTGATACCTTTGATATTACAAATAAAAGAATTAGTTACTTATATGAAAATACAGCTCCCATCGCCTTTTCTCTTACAAATAAACAAATTGCTAGTTTTGTAGCGCACCAATATCTATTTCCAGAACTCACCCTAAAACAAAGATTTATCAGAGACTACCCCAACGGAAAATCTTCAGCACATATTATTGGATACATAAATAGAATTAATGAAAAAGATATAGATTTTATAAAAAAACAAAATTTAACCAGTCAGTATTTAGGAAGCTCTCATATAGGCAAATCAGGCACCGAAAAATTCTATGAAAATTTAATACAAGGCACTCCTGGCTTTAAAGAGATTGAAGTCGATGCTAGACAAAATGTTATAAGGACTTTAGGAGAGAGAAAACCTGTTCCTGGAAAGGATATAAATTTAACAATTGATTACAGATTGCAAAAAATTGCTGAAAATGCATTTGGAGAAAAAAAGGGGGCGCTAATTGCCATCGACCCAGAAAATGCCGAAGTACTTGCTTATGTGAGCCAGCCGACATTTAATCCATCTTTATTCACAAATGGAATTAGTCATGAAGCTTGGGCTGATCTAAATGAAAAGAGCTCCAAAGCTATGCTTGATAGAGTCACTGCTGGGCTTTATCCTCCGGGCTCAACACTAAAACCATTTGTTGCGCTTGCTGCACTTAATAACAATATTAGAAAACCGCCCTTTTCTATTTTTGATAGCGGTCGATTTAAGATGCCAAANTCTTCCAAAGTCTTTAGAGATTGGAAAAGNGGGGGGCATGGAACTGTAGATATCATTAAAGCCATTACCGTCTCATGCGATACTTTTTTTTATGGATTAGGTCTCGAGTTAGGAATTCCTAAATTAAATAAAGTGCTTAATGATTTTGGCTTTGGAAGAAAAACAATGATTGATATTAATGGTGAAAAAAGTGGTTTAATTGCTAGTAAAGAATGGAAAAAAAAGAGGTTTAATCAGCGCTGGTACGCGGGAGAAACAGCTATTACTGCAATTGGACAAGGGTTCACACTTGTCACCCCCCTTCAGCTTGCAAATGCAACTGCAAAACTTGCAAACCCAACTTTATCAATCAAGCCTCACCTGATTCTCAATATTGATGGAATCAAACAAGACCAAGAAAAAGATGAATGGGGAAAACAAAGCTATAAAGATGAAGATCTGAAATGGGTCAAAGAAGGCATGNTCAATGTAACAAAAAAAGGCGGGACTGCTGCTTTTTTAGGCAAAAAATCTAATTACCAAATGGCATCAAAAACTGGAACAGCACAATTATTTGGTTTAAAAAAAGATGAAGAATATAATGAAGATATACTCCCGGATAGTCTTAAAGACCATGCGCTCTTTATTACCTACGCCCCTGCTATTAACCCTAAAATCGTCATCGCTGTTATCGTTGAAAATGGAGGTCATGGAGGATCAGTGGCTGGACCTATCGCAAAAGAAATTTTAGATGCCTACTTAGAAAAATAAAAATTTATGTTAAAAATCTTACAGCAATATAAGAAAAGAATTGATGTGCCACTTTTAGCTGTCATATTTTTTATTCTTAGTTTTGGTCTGATCACGCTATCAGGGAGTAATTTAGATTCACCAAATATTATAATTAATCAAATTACAAATATTTTTGTCGGGCTATTAATTTTTTCGATATTAATTTTTACTAACCCTAGAATTTTATTTGTATATGCTCCCATTTTGTTTTTGTTATGCTTATTGCTATTAGTTTTAGTTCATTTTTTTGGTGTAGAAAGCAATGGGGCAAAAAGGTGGTTAGCATTTGGGGCGATCAATCTCCAACCCTCTGAACTACTAAAGGTTACCTTGCCACTAATGATTGCTTGGCTTTACCAAAACAATCAAAATAATATTTCACTAGGAATCCACTTTTTGGCAGTTTTTATTATTTTTATTCCGGTATATCTTGTTTTCCTTCAACCTGACTTAGGAACATCTATCATGATTGCCTTATCGGGTTTGCTTATAATTTTTTTAGCAGGTATACCTTGGCGCCTCATACTTACCTCCACGGTCATTACAATAATTAGCTCTCCTATCATATGGATGAACCTTCATGCTTATCAAAAAAATAGAGTTTTAAATATGCTTGATCCTTTTACTGATCCTTTAGGCACTGGCTACCATACAATTCAATCAATGATTGCAATAGGCTCAGGGGGTGGATTCGGGAAAGGTTGGGCTGAGGGCTCTCAAACAAATTTACAATTTTTACCTGAGGCCAATACGGATTTCATTTTTGCTGTCTATTCTGAAGAATTTGGTTTTTTTGGTATAGCTATCATCTTTATCTTATATCTTCTTTTCATCTATAGAATATTTATCTTAGCTAATCATATGCAAGATACGTTTTCAAAACTTTTAACAGCTTCCTTAGGTGTTTCAATTTTTAGTGCTATTTTTGTCAACATTGCTATGATTAGTGGGTTAGTTCCTATTGTCGGCTTACCTCTCCCTTTTATGAGCTATGGAGGGACATCTATGGTAGTTTCATTAGCTAGTATTGGTATAATAATGAGCTTAAACAATCATAAAACGCTCATAGCAAACTAAATATCGATATGCATCAATTTATTTTAAATGTAATTTTTTTATTCCTTCTTACTGGCTGTGCGTCAAAAGGATATTCCATTGATGAAATTTTTGAAGATGGCGCTGAGATAGATTCAACACCAGAAGATTCTATAAAATATACATGCAATCAAAATAAATATTTTTATATCCAATATATTGGTGATGAGAAGAAAAGCCTTTGGATAATCTTTCCAAAAAATGAGATTAAACTTTATCAAACAGAAATTTCTAATGTATTTTCAAATGGCATTACTAAATTAATTTTTAATGAACAAACAACGACCGTTAAAAAGGATGGTTCTATTTTTTATAGTGAATGTTCAAAACAAACATAATTTAGGGTTGCTCAACATAAAAAGTAAGAGTAAATTAATCATATAGGTTGCCAAAATCTGCGAGGTAGGTAATGGATAACAAATATGGGTTAGGAAGCTCGAAAGTTGCAAATGAGCTTCATAAAGACAAGCGGCATTTGAAGTGTGAAGTATGTAAAAGCGAAAATTTACATTTTTGCCCCACCATGCAAGATCATCAATGTGAAGATTGNGGTGAATGGCAGAATGATATCCCTATGAATTACTCAACAGGACGAAGCGCAGATTATTAATTAGTTACACTTCTATTTAATATTTCTATTCTTTTTAAAGTAAAATAAACTTTTTTTATAACAAAGGTAATCATGAGAATACAATCTGAATTTGTAGATTTAAAGACACCAACAGGAACAATGAGAACTTATGTTCACAGACCAAAATCAGAGTCTAAGTTTCCTGCTATTTTATTTTACTCAGAAATTTTTCAACAAACAGGCCCTATTGAAAGAGCTGCAAAAATTATGGCGAGCCATGGCTTTGTAGTTTTGGTACCTGAAGTNTTTCATGAGCTGAATGAAATTGGTACCGTGCTTAATTATGATGATGCAGGCAGAGACAAAGGCAATGCTGATAAATCTGAAAAGGACGTTCAAGCATATGACACTGATAATCAAGCTATGGTCGATTGGGTAAAGACCCAAAAGTGGTCAAATGGAAATATCGGAGCAATGGGTTTTTGCATAGGTGGACATCTTGCGTTTAGAGCCGCTCTTAATCCAAGTGTCAAAGCAACAGCTTGTTTTTATGCGACAGATCTTCATACAAATACTATTCCGAATAAACCTGGCCAACATAGTATGGAGCGTCTAGAGGATATTAAAGGTGAATTATTAATGATTTGGGGGAAACAAGATAATCATGTACCTACTGAGGATAGAAAAAAAATACATAATCAACTATTAGATACTTCAATCAAGTTTAGTTGGCATGAATTTAATGCTCAACATGCATTCATGCGTGATGGGGAAGACAGGTATGATGCAGAAATAGCATCGCTCTGTTACCAACTTAGCTTTAGTTTGTTTAATAGAACAATAAGAGGTTAAACGCAATCAGAAAATGCTTCTAACGCTCTATAAAAATTATTATGGCTTGTTTTCTTTTTTTCTTTTACTTCAGGATTAACTTGATTTTTTAATTTTGGTCCAGAAGCTTTATTGAAAGATTGGCTTACTTTAGAAATTGTTTTTTTATTTTTCACTTAATTTTTCCTTTTGGGAATTTAAATTTAATTAGGATTTTGTCCTAATTACTGTTATATGATAAAGGTTATTAAAATGAAATTCAATTTTTTTAAATATTTTAAATAAAAATTAATCTGATGAAAATTCATGTAAATGGGCTACAAAAATATTTTGAGGTTGAACAAATATCTCTATCTAAATTAATCGAAGAATTGGCATTAACTGAAAAAAAATTTGCCATAGAATATAATGGAGAAATAATTTCAAAAGGAAATTTCACGCAAACANTTATAAAGGATGGCGACAAACTAGAGATTGTTGTGGCTGTGGGTGGTGGTTAAAAAAATGGAATCAAATAAATTATTAATTGCAGGAAAANATTATGTATCGAGNCTTCTAGTCGGTACAGGTAAGTATAAAGATTTTGAAGAAACNCAAAAGGCAATTGGGGAAAGTGGGGCTGAAATTGTAACTGTTGCTATTAGAAGAACAAATATCGGNCAAGATGCAAAACAAAAGTCTTTATTAGATTTNATACCTAAAGAAAAATATACATATTTNCCAAATACAGCAGGATGCTACTCAAAAGATGAGGCCNTAAGAACATTACGTCTCGCGAGAGAATTGTTAGATGGGCATAACCTTGTCAAGTTAGAAGTATTGGGTGACCCCAATACACTGTACCCTAATGTAGTTGAGACTATAGAAGCCGCTAAAACTTTAATCAAAGAAGGCTTCGATGTTATGGTTTATACCTCTGATGACCCCATCATTGCGAAACAACTTGAAGATATAGGTTGTTGTGCAATCATGCCTCTNGCATCACTAATAGGTTCAGGAATGGGAATCTTAAATCCTCATAATTTAGAAATTATTATTGATAATGCAAAAGTTCCTATAATTGTAGATGCTGGGGTTGGAACTGCTTCAGATGCCGTTATTGCTATGGAGCTGGGCTGCGATGGGGTTTTAATGAATACCGCAATTGCAGCTGCAAATGACCCTGTTTTGATGGCCCAGGCTATGAAAAAGGCAATTGAATCTGGAAGGGATGCATTTCTAGCAGGGAGAATGGAAAAAAAGTTTTATCAAGCGACACCAAGCTCACCAACTTCTGGGTTAATTAAGTGAAAGAAAGCACTAATCCTCAGGTCTTAGTTAAAGTCACCCCACATTTCATAGAAAAAAATTCAATGATTGAATTTAACAAGTATGTTTTTTCTTATGAGGTTGAAATAAGAAATGATAGCTTACAAACTGTCCAACTAGTCAGTAGGCACTGGATTATTGAGAATTCAAAATCTGAAATATTTGAAGTAAAAGGCGAAGGTGTGATTGGCGAACAACCGACAATCCCTCCTGGTGAGGTTTATATTTATTCTAGTTTTACAGAAATTAGTACGCCATCAGGGTTTATGTGGGGATCATACACCATGCTAACTGATGCTGAAGCAAGCTTTGATGTCGATATCCCTAAATTTAAATTAAATATGCCGAGAACACTACATTGAAGAATAAGTATAAGTTACTTATTATTTTCTTTTTAATCATCACAGGCTGTAAAGACGCTCACCCCCCCGTGGACTGTAATTGCCCTGAAGTAAAAACCCCGATTATCGAAGAAGAAGAGGTCAAATTTAAACCCTATAGCTTTTTAAATAAAGCGTACTGGAGTGATATTGAACATGCGCTCTCCGAAGACTACCTTATCCTCGCTTGGCCTGCTTGGATTAGAAGCTGTTCAACACTTATTAATAAAAAGGCTTGGCGTAAAGTTTGTGAGCAAGCTTATTCAATGGGTTCATCGCCTAGCAACAATGAAATAATAAATTATTACAAAAATTATTTTAATTTATATCAGGCAACAAATAATGATGGAACTAAAGAAGGTTTAATTACAGGATACTACCAACCGGTTCTTAAAGGCAATTGGAAGAAAACAAAAAAATATAATATCCCGCTTTACTCTATTCCAGAAGATTTGATTACGGTCAATTTAAGTGAAATTTATCCTGACCTTAAATACAAAAGACTCAAAGGAAGAGTCGAGGGAAATAAATTAGTTCCTTATTTTACTAGAGATGAAATTACAACAAAAACAGCACCTCTACAAGGCAATGAATTGGTCTGGGTCAACAATGCCGTTGATGCTTTTTTTCTTGAGATCCAAGGCTCGGGTGTAATTGAATTTGAAAACGGAAGAAGAATTCAAATTGGCTATGCAGATCAGAATGGACACCCTTACCGCTCGATGGGTCGCGCGCTTATTCATGCAGGAGAATTACAAAGAGGGAAAGTCTCCATGCAAAGCATTAAAAAATGGGCAAAAAGAAATAAAAAGAAGTTAAGAAAATTTCTAAGTGCTAACCCAAGTTATGTTTTCTTTCGAATTCTTCCTGAAGGGTTGCCCGGGCCAATTGGTGCACTGGGAATCCCTATTACCTCAGAAAGGTCGGTTGCAATAGACCGTAAGTATATTCCACTTGGAGCACCCATTTTCTTAAAAACAACTAAGCCAAACTCCGATACACCAATAAAACAACTAATGATTGCCCAAGATACTGGTGGTGCAATTGGTGGTGGCGTCAGGGCAGATTTTTATTGGGGTCAAGGAAATGTCGCCGGAAAAATGGCTGGGAAAATGAAACAGGATGGCAGGATATGGGTTCTGCTTCCGAAAAACTTTAAACTACCATAAAAAAAAGGAACTACAAGAGTTCCTTTTTTTTAAGTAAGAATAAACAATTACTTGTTCATTACGTACATTGTTACTTCAAAACCGAAACGCATTTCAGTTGCAACTGGTGTTGTCCACATAATATGATCTCCTTTCTTATTTATAAATTCTACTAACAAATAGTAGTTTTAATAATATACCTACAATGCTTCAAATTAAGGTATGAAAATACCCTAAGTAAAATCATGAATGTAAAATTATGTTTATTTAAAAAAAGGCCCACATATGCGGGCCTTTAGTCACTCTAAATTACAGGAGGGTAATTAAGAGTTGTACGCAGTCTCTCCGTGAGAAGTCGTATCAAGTCCAGTTCTTTCACTTTCAACTGAAACCCTCATACCAACAACGGAATTAACAATTTTATATAAAACAAAGGTTGCGATAGCGCACCAAACTATAGTTATGCCCACACTCTTCGCTTGTATGATAAATTGTGATGCCACTGACATTCCTTCGTCAAAACCAACTCCACCAAACGTTGGTGACATTAGTATAGCTAATCCCAGTGCACCAACTATTCCTGCCACACCATGAATGCCAAACACATCCAATGAGTCATCGTAACCAATTACTTTTTTAAGGCTTGTACACGCCCAGTATGCAAAAAGTGAGGCTACAAAACCGAGGATAATTGCTCCCATCGGCCCAACTACTGCACAGGCGGGGGTAATCGCAACTAAACCTGCAATTGCACCTGACGCGCCACCTAACATAGATGCTTTTCCCTTTTGTAATGATTCAATTAGTAACCAACCTAATACTGCTGCTGCTGTTGCAACTTGCGTATTAATCATTACTGCACCTGCTGTTCCATCTGCAGCTAACTCACTTCCAACATTGAACCCGAACCAGCCTGCCCAAAGTAAAGAAGCACCAATCATAGTCATAGGCATATTATGTGGCGGCATGGCCTCTTTACCAAAGCCAATTCTTGGCCCTATTAAAAGCGCTAAAACTAATGCTGCTATACCTGCATTAATATGAACAACTGTTCCACCAGCAAAATCAATTGCACCCATTTCAGCAATTAATCCTCCACCCCAAACCATGTGACATATAGGTAGATATACAATAGTGAACCAACCAGCCATAAATAAAAGCATGCCAGAAAATTTAATCCTTTCAGCAAATCCACCTACAATAAGCGCAGGGGTTAGGGCTGCAAAAGTTAATTGGAAGGTTACAAATACATATTCAGGGATAGTTCCTGATACTGAATCCGGCGTAATGCCATTTAAGAATGCCGCGCCAAAACCACCCGCGATCATTTGCCCCCATGGCGTTCCCGATCCGTCTGAAAATGCGACGCTGTAACCATAGATAACCCATAAAACTGACATTAATGAAAAAGTTACAAAAACCTGCATCAGGACCGATAACATATTTTTAGATCTGACTAATCCCCCATAAAACAATGCCAAACCAGGGATTGCCATTACAATCACTAAAATTGTAGCCACGATCATCCAGGCAGTGTCACCTGAATTTAATGTAGGAGCCTCTTCCACAGCTTCC